>FSSH01000169.1_pt5 | contig 69430 bp, 81 predicted proteins | sample 1166101 | NCBI WGS metagenome assembly FSSH01 (sample SAMEA32972668, study PRJEB13176) | freshwater metagenome | biome: Drinking water system; feature: Biomass in drinking water that filtered by 0.45 um membrane; material: drinking water | place: USA | collected 2012-12-20 | depth 0 m | reverse complement strand
TCCATCAATGCCATCTGACTCTCCTTGCGTTGTTCAATTCCTAATGCCCCGGAAATGCGACGAGCGTGCGAACGGGCACGCCCAGGGTTTCGATTCTTGCCCTGCCACCCAGATCAGGCAGATCAATGATGAAGCAGCAGGCTATCACGTCAGCGCCGAGCGACAGCAGGAGTTTGGTTGCTGCTTCCGCTGTACCACCGGTCGCCACCAGATCATCAACAATAACGACTTTTTCGCCTTTCAGCACGGCATCCTTGTGGACCTCCATGCTGTCGACGCCATATTCGAGTGAATAGGCAATCGATATCGTCTCATGAGGCAATTTGCCCTTTTTGCGGATCGGTACGAAGCCAGCCGACAGCTGATGGGCAACCGCGCCGCCAAGAATGAAACCGCGTGCCTCGATCCCGGCGACCTTGTCGATCTTGAGACCGGCATAGGGCTGTACCAGCTCATCGACGGCGCGGCGGAACGCCTGGGCGTTGCCGAGAAGCGTGGTGATGTCCCGAAACAAAATACCGGGTTTCGGGTAATCGGGAATGGTGCGGATACTGTCGATGAGGGTCATGTCGGGCCTTATCTGCGGGTCAGCACGCGCCCGGCGACGGCGTCGAGCTTGGCGAGAAGGGCGGGGTCGCGCGCCTCCGGTGCGGTGATGATGGCATATTCCAGTGCCCGATCGCTGCCGGCGGGGCAGGGCTGGTTGTCGCGGGGAAAATCGCGGGCAAGGCGCAGGACGAGGCGCTGGGCCGACGAGACATTGGCATGCATCTGGGCGATGATCGACTGGATATCCACTTCGCCGTGATGAGGATGCCAGCTGTCGAAATCGGTCACCATGGCAACTGTGCAATACTTGAGCTCGGCCTCGCGGGCGAGTTTGGCTTCCGGCATGTTGGTCATGCCGATGACGTCGCAATTCCATATCTCGCGATAGAGCTTGGATTCAGCAAGCGTTGAAAATTGCGGTCCTTCCATGGCCAGATAGGTGCCACCGAGGGTGTGAGGTATGGCCTCTGCCTTGAGCGCCGCGCCGACTGCGGCCTGCAGGCCAGGGGCGACCGGCTGGGCAAGCGAGACATGGGCCACGCAGCCCTGACCAAAAAAACTCTTGGCGCGCGCAATTGTCCGATCAATGAACTGATCGACAAGAACGAATGTACCGGGTGGCATGGTTTCTCGAAACGAGCCGCAGGCGGACAGGGAGACGACATCGGTCACACCGGCACGCTTCAGAATATCGATATTGGCACGGTAATTGATTTCTGACGGGCTGTAGCGATGGCCGCGCCCATGACGGGGCAGAAAGACAATCTTCAGATCGTCGATGGTGCCGATGCGCAGCGCGTCCGATGGTTCCCCCCACGGGGAAGACATGGGCTGCCAGTGCGCATCTTTCAACTCGGGAAGATCATAGACACCTGATCCGCCGATAATTCCCAGCACTGATGTCGACATCGCTGTTACCCCGGTCTGTCAAGAAAGCACCATACGCGAAAAAGGGGCCTCGCAGCCCCCTCGTCAACCCTGGCGCGGCCGCCTCAGCCGCCGCACGCGCAATGTCAAATCTGCTTAATGCGGCAGATCGCTCCACACCTTCCTTTTGGTGAAATAGAGCAGTCCGGCGAAAATAACGAGGAAAATAATCGCCTGGAAGCCAATGCGCTTGCGCTCCTCAAGCTTGGGCTCCGCCGCCCACATGAGAAAGGCGGTCACATCGCGCGCGTAATTTTCAATCGTTGCCGGCGTGCCGTCCTGGTAGGTGACCTGCCCATCAGCGGCGAGCATGTTTGGCATGGCGATATTGTTGCCGGGGAAATATTTGTTGAAATACGAGCCCTGCGGCGGCTCATGACCTGCTGGCGCGTCGGCGTAACCGATCAATATGCCATAAAGATAGTCAGGTCCGGTCTCGATGTTGCGCCCGGTAACGGCATCAAACACGAAGAGCGGGAAGCCGCGCGGCGAGGTGCGGGCTTTCGCCATCACTGACAGATCAGGCGGGACCTTGCCATAGGTGTCTTCGGCGAGTTTCTTGTTGGGGAACGGGTTGGCGAAGCGGTCTTTCAACTCGGCCGGCCGCATCACCGGTTCGCCCTTGTCGTCCTTGTCGGCGATCTTGAATTCGGCGGCGATCGCTTTGGCTTGCGCCTCGGGGAATTGTGGTCCGCCGGCCTGCGTCAGATTGCGGTAGGAGAGGAGGTCAAGGCCATGACAGGCTGAACAGACTTCCTTGTAGATCTGGAAACCACGTTGCAGCTGCGCCCGGTCGAAGGTGCCGAAGGGGCCGGAGAACGACCATTTCTGGACGGGCGGCAATTCCTGGTCGTGTCCATGGCCATCCTGGGCGATGGCGACATGGATTGACATGCCAAGCGACAGGCCAAGGAAGGCAGCGAACAGAGGCGATGTTCTGGTGATTGGATTGGTCATAGGTCTCAGCCCTTGCGCTCTGGCATAGCGGTGGCACCGGCGGGTGTTCCCGATCCACCCATTCCACCTGCACCGAGCACGGATTCGGTGATCGACATCGGCAGGGGCTTTGTCTTTTCCACAAATCCCAGGAGCGGCAGAATGACGAAGAAGTGCATGAAGTAATAGACCGTACAGATGCGTCCGGCGACCACGTACAGGCCTTCCGGCGGCTTCGAGCCGAGATAGCCCAGAATCACGCAGACAACGGCGAATATCCAGAAGAACTGGCGGTAGAGCGGGCGGTAGCGGGCAGAGCGCACCTTCGACGTATCAAGCCAGGGCAGCAGGAACAGGACGGCAATCGATCCGAACATCGCCAGCACGCCGCCAAGCTTGTCGGGAATGGCGCGCAGGATGGCGTAGAAGGGCAGGAAGTACCATTCAGGAACGATATGCGCCGGTGTCACCAGCGGATTGGCCGGGATGTAATTGTCCGGATGGCCGAGATAGTTCGGGTTAAAAAACACGAACCAGAAGAAAAGGATGAGGAACACCACCATGGCAAAGCCGTCCTTCACCGTCGCATAGGGGGTGAAGGGCACGACATCGCTGTTCTGCTTGACCTCGACGCCGGTCGGGTTGTTCTGCCCCGTCACATGGAGCGCCCACAGATGCAGGGCGACGACGCCGGCGATCATGAAGGGCAGCAGGAAGTGCAGCGAAAAGAAACGGTTCAGGGTGGGATTATCGACGGCAAAGCCGCCCCACAGCCAGGTGACAATCGATTTGCCAACGAGGGGGAGGGCGGAAAAGAGATTGGTAATGACGGTTGCGCCCCAAAACGACATCTGTCCCCAGGGGAGTACATAGCCCATGAAGGCGGTCGCCATCATCAGCAGGAAGATGATGACACCGAGAATCCACAGCACTTCGCGCGGTTCCTTGTAGGAGCCGTAATAAAGGCCGCGGAAAATGTGGATGTAGACGGCGATGAAAAACATCGAGGCGCCGTTGGTGTGCAGGTAGCGGATCATCCAGCCATAATTGACGTCACGCATGATGTGCTCGACGCTGTTGAAGGCCAGATCGACATGGGGCGTGTAATGCATCGCCAACACGATGCCGGTCAGGATCTGCGCACCCAGGCAAAGCGTCAGAATACCGCCGAAGGTCCAGAAATAGTTCAGATTGCGCGGCACTGGAAAACCGACGAACTGGTCATACATCATCCGCGGCAGCGGCAGACGCTTGTCGAGCCAGCGCTCGAAACCGGTTTTGGGCTGATAGGTCGAAGCGTGTCCGGACATCGAAGGCTCCGTGGGTTGTTGGTTCAGCCGATGCGAACGAGGCTATCGGTGACGAAGGAATATTGCGGGACCTCGAGGTTCTTTTGCGCTGGACCTTTGCGCACGCGACCCGAAGTGTCATATAGCGAGCCATGGCACGGGCAGAACCAGCCATTATATGAACCCTGATAGCCAAGCGGCACGCAACCAAGATGGGTGCACACGCCAATCAGGATCAGCCATTCCGGTTTCTGCACCCGCTTCTGATCAGTCTCGGGGTCACTGAGGTCGGCTAGCTTCGCATCGGTCGCCGCCTTGATCTCGGCTTCGGTGCGACGGCGGATGAAAACCGGCTTGCCGCGCCACAGAACCGTAATCATCTGGCCCTGCTTGACCGACGCGATATTCACCTCAACCGACGCAAGCGCCAATGTTGACGCATCAGGGTTCATCTGGGCGATGAACGGCCAGACCGCGCCGGCGCTGCCGACGGCTGCGGCCGCCCCGGTTGCCAGATAAATAAAATCGCGGCGGGTGGTACCACTATGCGCTGACATGGTTTCAACCATCGTCGACGATCCTCTCAAGCCCCGTAGCCGGGTGTCCCGGCCCTAAATTCTGTCTGTTCAATCATTGGAGCGAAAAGATCACGCCTTTCGCACCCAATAGCCCGACAGATCCAGCGGCGGTTTCTTGCACGCAAGCCGCCACCATGTCCAGACCACGATTGGCGCAATTGCGCAACAATAGAAGGCAATCAAGGAATTACCAGATATTTCGCGCGTTTATGACGCAGTAATCGGCGCGCTCAGGCGGCGGCCAATCCCAGAAATCCGCCCGATTGTCGTGCCCACAGGCGCGCATAGAGGCCGCCGCGGTGAATGAGATCAGCGTGCGCCCCTTCCTCGACGATTCGCCCGTCATCCATGACGACCAGACGATCAAGCGCGGCAATGGTTGACAGGCGGTGGGCGATCACCATTGCCGTTTTACCGTGCATGAGGTCGGCAAGACTGCTCTGGATGGCTGCCTCGATCTCCGAATCAAGGGCTGAGGTGGCTTCATCCAGCACGAGGATTGGTGCGTTCTTGAGCAGAATGCGGGCGATGGCGATGCGCTGGCGTTGACCGCCGGACAATTTCACACCGCGCTCACCCACGCGCGCGGCGTAGCCGGCATTGCCATCCTTGTCACCCAGTCCAAGGATGAAATCATGCGCCTGAGCCGCCTTGGCGGCGGCAATGATCTCATGCTCGCCCGCTTCGGTGCGACCATAGCGGATATTTTCCTCGATTGAGCGATGGAGGAGGGCGTTGTCCTGGGTGACGACGCCAATCGAGCGGCGCAGGCTCTCCTGACGCACGGCAGCAATGTCCTGCCCGTCGATGCGGATAGCGCCGCCCTCGACTTCATGGAGGCGCAATAACAGCGAGACGATGGTGGATTTTCCAGCCCCGGATGGGCCGACAATGCCGACTTTTTCGCCTGGCGCGACGCGCAGATTGAGCTGATCGATAATGCCCTTACCCTTGCCGTAATGGAAGGTGACGTTATCGAAGACGATCTCGCCGCGGGGCACAGCAAGTTCGCCCGCGGCTGGCGCATCCAGCAGGGTGTGCGGCTTGGCAATGGTGTCCATGCTCTCCTGAACAGTGCCCACATTCTCGAAGATCGAGCGTACGAGATGCATCACCCAACGCGACATGTCGTTAAGGCGCATCACCATGGCAAGTGCTGCGCCCGCTTCGCCCACGCTCATTTCTCCCGCACGCCAAAGGGACAGGGAGAGGCCGCCTGTTGACAGTAACAGCAGCGTGTTAAGCAAGATGAGCACGGATACAGCAATCGTCAGCAGGCGCAGCGTATCAAGGCCAAGCCGTGTATGGCGCTCGATTGCCCCCTTGACCGCCGAGCGTTCCTGATGATCGCGGGCAAACAGCTTGACGGTCAGGATGTTGGTGTAGGAATCGACGATGCGGCCAAGAAGCGCCGAGCGCGCCTCCGACTGCTTGGCCGACAGCGCCACGGCGCGCGGCACGAATTGGCGCAGCAGCAAGCTATAGGCAATCGCCCAGGCAAGAATCGGCAGACCGAAGACCAGATTGATGTTGGTGAACGCCACGAAGGCGACCACGACATAGATGACCACATAGGCCATGTTGTCGAGGGTCTCGAGGGTCACGGCCTGGATCGCCGGGCCTGACTGCATGACGCGGTTGGCGAGCCTGCCGGCGAAATCGCTCTGAAAATAATTGAGCGAATGGCCGAGCGTGTAGAGATGGGTGCGCCAGCGCACGCGGCTGTAGATCGGGGTCACAAGCGCCTGATTGAGGACGACTTCGCCCAGAATCATCAGCGCGGGGCGGATGATGGCGACGAACAGCGCCAGCCCGGCCAGGATCGCGCCATGGGTCACGAGAATATCGGCGGGCTGACTTGAAACCAGAAGATCAACAAAGCGCCCGGCCAGCAGAATCATGCCCGATTCCATGATGCCGATCACCAGGGCGAAGGCAAAGTTGACCGCCACCAGGCCACGGAAAGGGGCGATGTAATGCCAGATGAAGGCGCCGACGCGGGCAGGCGGCGTTACCTTGTCATCAAAAGGCGCGAAAGGATCAATGCGCTGCTCGAACCAGGCGAAGAAGCGTGACAACATGGGAATGACTTTGCAAAAAGGCCGAATGGGCGCGGGGTTTGACACCGCTTTCGTGGCACTATCGTGACGCAGGGGAGAGGGTCAAGCGAGATGGACGCGGTAAACATGCCCGAGCTTGCGCTTTATCAGCCGGACATCGCCCAGAATGCCGGCACCTTGCTGCGTCTGTGCGCCTGTCTCGGGGTGAGCGCCCATATCATCGAACCGGCAGGGTTTCCGGCAAGCGATCACGCCTTCCGGCGCGCCGGCCTCGATTATCTTGATCAAGTGGTGATCAGGCGACATATCCATTTCATAGCGTTTCGCGACATGGTGCGCCGAGAGGGTCGACGGCTGGTTCTGGTGGAAACGACCGGCGCGACCATCTACGGGCGATTTTCGTTCAGCGATCGCGATATCCTGATGCTGGGGCGAGAGAGCGCCGGCGTGCCGGACGAGGTGGCGCAAATGTGCGATGCGAGTGTCGTGATACCGATGCGCCCCGGTTTGCGCTCGCTCAATGTGGCGGTGGCGGGCGCCATGGTATTGGGTGAGGCGATGCGCCAGACAGGCCGCTTTCCTCAACCGGCGGAGAACGACGAGACGTGACGATGACACCCCCTTCCAATGACGAACTGGCGCTGCGCCAGCAGCAGGCAATGGCGTGGTTCAGCGCCTTGCGCGAGCGCATCTGCACGGCCCTTGAAGTGGTCGAGGAGGGCGCGCCGCCCGATCTCTACAGCGGCCAGCCGGGGCGTTTCCTGCGCACTCCCTGGACGCGCACCGATCACACGGGCCAAGCCGGTGGTGGCGGCGAAATGGCGATGCTGAAGGGGCGCGTCATCGAGAAGGGCGGCGTGCATGTATCGACAGTATTTGGCGAGTTTGCGCCTGAATTTCGCAAGGAAATTCCCGGCGCTGCTGATGATCCCCGCTTCTGGGCCTCGGGCCTGTCGCTCATCATCCATCCCTTGAGCCCGCATGTGCCGACGGTTCATATGAACACACGCATGGTGGTGACGACGAAACGCTGGTTTGGTGGCGGTGCTGATCTGACGCCAATGCTCGATCGCCGCCGCCAGCAGGATGATCCCGATACGCTTGCCTTCCACGCGGCGATGAAGGTGCCCTGCGAGGCGCATCCCGGGCCTGGCGATTACCCGCGCTACAAAGCGTGGTGTGACGAATATTTTCATTTGCGCCATCGCAACGAGCCGCGCGGGATTGGCGGCATCTTTTACGATTATCTCGACAGCGGCGACTGGGCGGCTGATTTTGCCTTCACCAAAAGCGTCGGTCAGGCGTTTCTTGATGTCTATCCGCGTGTCATTGCCGCCAATATCGCCACGCCGTGGAGCGAGGCGGAGCGTGAGGAACAATTGATCCGTCGCGGGCGCTATGTCGAATTCAATCTGCTCTATGATCGTGGCACGATTTTCGGCCTGAAGACCGGCGGCAATGTCGCCTCGATCCTCTCCTCGATGCCGCCCATGGTGAAATGGCCGTAGAGCTCGCTGCTCAGGCGGCTTTCGTCAGGTAGGGCGGGTTGAGCCCGAGAAGGCGGTGAAGGACGCCGTCGACGTCGGCAGGATAAAAGGGCTTCTTGAGAAAGGCGTCTGCGCCGGCCTCAAACGCCTCGTTCAGCTTATCGCCGCTCTGCTCGGATGACATGAGAACGACGCGGGGGGGCGTAGCGTTTTCCTTCAGGCGCTTCAGCGTGGCGATGCCGTCAAGTCCCGGCATGTTGATGTCAAGAAAGACGATCTCGGGGGCGCTGGCAGCGTTCATCTGGAGCGCTGTTTCGCCGTCAGCCGCGTCGCTGATGCGAAAGCCGAAATGGCTGCTTTCGAGAACTTTGCCAACGACGCGGCGAACGGTCGAACTGTCGTCGACGATCAGCGCGCCGATGCCTTGGCGCAGGCGCAGGTAATTGTTGATGATGTTGGCAAGATCGATGGGTGTGAAGGGTTTGCGCAGGAAATCATAGGCACGCAGTTTCTTCGCCAGTTGCATGACTTCGTCGGTGACATTGGTCGACATCAGAACGGAAAAGGTCTTCACGCCGGCGGAGCGGGCCTGCGCCAACGCGTCGATGCCGCTCATTCCCGGCATGATAACGTCGATGAAGGCAAGATCGAATTGTGAATTGCGAAATTTCTCGGCGAAATCCATGCCGTCATGGGCTTCAGTCACGCTCAGCGGTACGGGGCTGTGCCCACAGGCGCGCGCAAAGGCCATGCGCACGGCTGACGAATCATCAGCAACGATAATGTTAAGTCCTTCAGAATCAAAAGAAATATCGTCAGACATTACAATCTCTTCCATCAGATCAATCGTCGGTAAGACAATTGATGATGAGAGAGTATGCATCAACACTTATGTAAGCATGAAGAAACTGCGGCTCATATCTTTATACGTAGTTATGCCTATGCTTCTCCCATTGTCTCAAGCAAGACGGCGTCCAGCGCCTCCTTCGCGCTCTTGCCAGCCCAGACGACAAACTGGAAGGCCGGGTAATAGCGCTGGCAGGTGTCGATGGCGGTACGCAGCATCAGTTCGACCTGGCTGCGGCTGATATCGCCGCCCTCGGGGAGCATCAGGGTCTGGCGGAACATGATGACGCTCTGCTTTGCCCAGATATCGAGATGGCCAATCCACAACTGCTCATTGATGGCAGCCAGAAGCTCAAGGATTTCGCTGCGCTGGCGGTCGGCCACCTTGAAATCGAAGGCGCAGGCGACATGAAGCCCGTCGATCTCTTCCATCCATGTGAAGGAGACATGATAATCGCAATGATGGCCGTCGACCGAAATCGTGATCTCATCGTCGCTGGAACGGTCGAAAATCCAATCATTGCTCTCGGCAAGATGCTCGATGGTGTCGACTGGATTGGCAGCGATATCGGAGGGCAGATCAAGCAGGGTCATGGTCTGGTCTCGCGCGATGAGGGGAGGGCACGGCGCCATGCAGCGTCGTGTGGTGAGGGTAGCGACTGGGAACAAAGCCTCTTTTGGCAGGGCTTGGTGAACGCGACGATCAGGCGGGGCAGAAAACATCCTGCCCGGGGGCCTGCCGGTGTCTCGAGCGGTGGATGTGCCAAGGCTCTCGATTCCGTGACGTCGAATCGCGTCTTCGGCTAGTTTAAGAGCAGGGCGGAAGAGAATGGTTAATGTTTTTTTGCAATTGCCGACGCTTATCCCCGGCTGTGTGTCGCATCGGCAACGCTCAGGGCGGCAAGCTGCGCCTCGATCTTCGTCAGGCGCGTGGTGAGTGTGTCCAAATCCTCACGCGTCGTCTGAGCCAATTGACGCATCGCCTCGAAATCCTCGCGGTGCACGAGATCCATCTGCTCGATCAGGCGCTCTGCCCGGCTGCGCATCATCGCCTCCACCTCGCGGCGCACGCCTTGTGTGGCGCCTACAGCGTCGGTCATGAGCCGCGCCAGCTCATCAAGCAGTCGATTGCTGGTCTGCGTCATGGTTGTCTCCACTCGGGTCAGGGACGGGATGTCAGGGTAAGCGGGTCAGTGACCTGTTCTCAATCACCGGGCTGTGGTCGATCTTGCAGGCGTGACAATGGTGATTAAGCCATGTCATTTCAAGCGTCCGATACGAATCCAGCATTTTGAGAGTCGAGATCGCCATGCCGCCGCTTCTGGCTTTGCCGTTTCCTGCCATTGACCCCGTCCTCATCGAATTGGGGCCATTCCCCGTCCGCTGGTATGCGCTTGCCTATCTCGCAGGACTTCTGCTTGGCTGGTGGCTCGCCCAAAGGCTGATTGCCCGCAACGATCTTTTTGCAGCCGCCGGCCCGCCGAAATTGGCCCAGCTCGATGATTTTCTACTGTGGGCGGCAATCGGCATTGTGTGCGGCGGGCGGCTGGGCTTCGTGCTCTTCTACAATCTCGATTACTACCTTGAAAATCCGCTGGAGATCATCCAGCCATGGCGGGGTGGCATGTCGTTTCATGGCGGCGCGGCCGGACTTATGGTTGCGACCTATCTTTTCGCACGCCGACAGGCTTTGCCTTTTCTCACCCTGATGGATGTTGTGACCGCTGTGGCACCCGTCGGCCTCTTCTTCGGGAGGATCGCCAATTTCATCAATGGCGAATTATACGGGCGGGTCAGCGATGTGCCCTGGGCGATTCTGTTTCCGCGCGGTGGCTATCTGCCGCGTCACCCCAGCCAGCTTTATGAGGCAGCGCTTGAGGGCCTTGTCCTGTTCATCGTGCTCATGGTGCTGGTCTTTCGTGTCCGGGCATTGCGATGGCCAGGCGTTATCGCGGGCGTGTTTCTTGCCGGCTACGGGGTGGCGCGCAGCATCGTTGAATTCTTTCGTGAGCCCGACGCCCAGCTTGGCTATCTGGCCGGCGGCCTCACCATGGGGCAAATCCTGTCGCTGCCGATGATCCTGTGCGGCGTCATCATCGTCATCTGGGCGGCACGGCGGCAGGCTCGCCCGTGAGCCTGGCGAGCGGCGAGGAACGGGCCTTGCGCGATCTTCTGATCGAGCACATCCGCGCTGACGGGCCGATGACGATCAGCGAGTACATGTCCGCCTGCCTCACTCATCCGCAGCACGGCTATTATCCTCGTCGCGACCCGTTCGGGCGGCGGGGCGATTTCATCACGGCGCCCGACATATCGCAGATGTTTGGCGAGATGCTTGGATTATGGGCGCTTGCATGCTGGCGGGAGATGGCGTTTGCAGGGGCTCCGCGTCTGGTTGAACTGGGAGCGGGGCGGGGCACGATGATGGCCGATGCGGTGCGCGCCATAGCCAAGGTCGCAAGCGGCATCGATGCTATCGTGATCGATATTGTCGAGATCAGCCCTCTCTTGCGGAAGCATCAGCAGCAATCGCTCGCGAGCCTTCCCGTCAACCCGCGCTGGCATGAGGCGTTCGCTGATGTGCCGGCTGGCCCGTTCGTCCTGCTTGCCAATGAATTTCTTGATTGTCTGCCTGTCCGGCAATGGCAGCGGCATGCGGGGCAGTGGTATGAGCGGCTGGTAGGTGTTGATCGAGAGGGGCGATTGGCGATGGGGCGGGCGCCTGTCCCGGTTTCCGTTCTGCCGCTCGATGTTGGTCATCTGGATATGCAGGATGGCATGATCATCGAGCATTCGCAGGCGGCGCACCGGCTGATCGAAACAGTTGCCGCGCGGACGTTGGCCGGACCGGGAGCGGCGCTTTTTATCGATTATGGCTCGCTGCGCAGCGGCTTTGGCGATACGTTGCAGGCGGTGAGCGCCCATCGCTTCGTCGATCCGCTGGCTGAGCCTGGCCTGGCCGATTTGACGGTGCATGTGGATTTCGAAGCCCTTGGTGCAACCGGGCGGCGGACTGGCGCATCCATTGGCGGGCCGGTGACGCAGGGAACATTTCTGTCAGCCCTCGGCATCACTGAGCGTGCCGCACGTCTGGCGGCAGGCAAACCTGCGGCGATGGCTCAGGAGATTTTCTCTCAACTTGACCGGCTGATAGCGCCGGCGCAAATGGGGGATCTCTTCAAGGTGATGGGTATCAGCGCAGGCGCTGTCGCACTGCCGCCTTTTGCAGGATCGGGAGACGGCTGATGATCACATCTCCTTTGCTCAGCGCCTGCCCTGGCGTTCGCCATGCCTTCTTTACCCGCCAGGGTGGCGTGTCGCAGGGGATTTACGCTGGCCTCAATTGTGGTCTTGGCTCGCATGATGAGCGCGAGCGCGTACTGCAGAACAGGGCGTATGTCGCCGGATCTCTGGGCGTTGCGGCAAACCGTCTGGTGGCGCTTTATCAGGTGCATTCGGCTCATTGTGTGGTGGTCCAAAAACCTTTCACTCACGATGAGGCGCAACGCGCCGATGCGATGGTGACACAGATCGCGAACCTCGCCCTTGCCGTGTCGTCGGCTGACTGTTCGCCGGTTCTGTTTGCCAGCGCCGGGGTGATCGGGGCGGCGCATGCGGGCTGGCGCGGAGCACTGGGCGGGGTGATAGAAGCAACAATTGCAGCGATGATCGCACTGGGTGCGCGCCGCGAGGATATCCGCGCCAGCATCGGGCCGACGATATCGCAGAAAAACTACGAGGTTGGCCCCGAGGTGCGGGCCGGCTTTATCGACAAGAACCCCACCTATGGCCGTTTTTTTATGGCGTCCAGGCGGGATGGCTGTTTTCTTTTCGACCTGCCGGGTCTCATCGCTCATCGCCTGCGCGCAGCCGGCATCGCTGCGGTGGAGGATGTGGGTTTGTGCACCTATGGTGATGAGGAGCGCTTCTTCAGCTATCGCCGCATGACGCATCGCGGCGAGAGCGATTATGGCCGCCACATCCATGGCATCGTGCTGACCGGCACTTGATGAGCTTCGCTCGTCAGTCGAGAAAAACCACCGGTGCTCCGGCATTGATCCCGCCAGCCGCCTCAAGGATGCGGCGCGATGAGGCAAGCACCGTCATCAGCTTCGAGGGGGTCGACGGGATGGCCACGTTGCGGGCCGGATCAAGGCCCAACTCGGCCATGGTTGCGTCAAGCTGGGAACTGCCAAGCCCGGCCATCGACCAGGTGGCAAATTCCCGCCCGAGCAACAGGCCGCCGCCGAGTTTGGTTACATTGTCATGAAGCGCACTCGTGAGGATGCGGCGGTAAGCCTTCTCAATATCGACTTCGCGCCCCTCCAGATGCTGAAGGAACCAATGGTGCCCGCACACAAGAAGGCCGGTTATGGCGTGGCGGTCATTGAAGGACTGGGCGCCCACGAGCATCCGCTCAATGTCATCGTTGCTTGTCGACGCGCGACGCCGTGAGAGATAAAGAATATAGCTGAGCATTGACTGCAAGCCACTAGCTTTGATTTATTGTCTGATATCAGCGGTGGTGTCAGGTTGTCAAATGTTATTCAAATAAATCAACATTTTCGACCAAATATACACAGGCGCCTCGACGCCACGTCCAAAGCCGGTTAAGTCTGTTGCGAGCGATCCGGCAAGAGATCGCTGGCGGAGCGTCGATATGAACTGCGGATGGGCGGCTTTCCACTCTCGCGCGATACGCGTCCTGAGCGCCATCGGCGTGTCGGTGGCAGTGGCTGCCTGTCAGACAACGTTGCAAAGCAGCGCCGTGCCGGCGCCTGAGACCCCAGCGGCCGCAACACTTGCCTTTGAGGGGTTTGTCGGTGTTCCCAAGCAGGCGGGCGATGAAGTCATTTCAGCCCTTGTCAGTGCTGGAGCGGTAAAGCGATTTGCCATTGTGCAGGCGGGTGACCCGCGTGCCGCTTATGTTTTGCGCGGTTATCTTGCCCAACAGGCTGAGGGTGGCACGACGGCCATCAACTATGTGTGGGACGTGTTTGACCGCGCAGGCAACAGGCTTCAGCGGCTGGTGGGTGAAACCCGGCTGCCGGCGGCGGTCGCTGATGGCTGGACGCTGGTTCAAGGCAGTGGCGCCCGCGACATTGCTGAGGCAAGTGCGGTGGATATCGCCCGCTTTCTCGCCGGCGGTCATCCGACGACGGTGGCGGCTGGCCCGGCCCTTGCGGCGACACCGGCCGGATCGCTCAAGGCGCCTGCACCTGACCCTGCGGTCTCGACGGGGAGCAATGCGCCCGCGCGGCAGGCGCGGCTGCGCTCGATCAGCGTTGGCGACGTCGGCGGTATCGAACGTACGGCTGCTCTGCGATTGAAGTCGGCTGCCGAAAAAGCGCTGGGCGAGGCGGGCTACACGATTGTCGCGCCTGGTGCGCCGAGTGATGTCAGGTTGTCGGCGGAGGCAACCGTCAATCCGGGATCGACGGGCACGCGGCTCGCGGCCATGGTGTGGCGCGTTGCCAACGGGCAAGGACAGGAACTGGGTGAAGTGCGCCAGCTTGCAAGCCTCGGGGTTTCGGGTGTCGACGCCCAGCCGGCCGTGAACAAGGCCATCGATGGCATGCTCTCCGGTGTGGTTGCTCTGGCGCCGCCGCGCCCCTGATTATTATCTGAACGGTCAATTGCGTCTGCCGGTTGCCATTGCTAATAGGCTGCCGGGCTTGGTCTTTTGGTGATAGTTTACGGGGTTGAGGCAGATATGAAGCTCGTTGCGGGCAATTCCAACGGTTCGCTGGCTGAAGCGATCGCGCGGTATATGCGTCAACCCCTGACCAATTGCAGCGTTCGACGATTCGCGGACATGGAAATCTTCGTCGAGATCCATGAAAACGTTCGTGGCGAAGACGTCTTCATCCTGCAATCGACGTCGTTTCCCGCCAATGACCATCTCATGGAATTGCTGATCCTCATCGATGCGCTGAAGCGCGCCTCGGCACGACGCATCACGGCGGTCATTCCCTATTTTGGCTATGCCCGCCAGGACCGGAAAGCCGGTCCGCGCACGCCGATTTCCGCCAAGCTTGTTGCCAACCTCATCGACCGGGCAGGGGCTGACCGGGTGCTGACGCTTGATCTTCATGCCGGGCAGATCCAGGGATTCTTCGATATTCCGACCGACAATCTGATCGCAGCGCCCGTCATGGTGCGCGACATCAGGGAGCATTATGAGCTGTCCAACATCACCGTTGTGTCGCCTGATGTCGGCGGCGTGGTGAGGGCGCGCAACATCGCCAAGCGCATCGATGCGCCCTTGGCGATCGTCGACAAGCGCCGCGAGCGGCCGGGCGAATCGGAAGTGATGAATATCATCGGCAGCGTCGATGGACGCGATTGCCTGCTGGTGGATGACATCATCGATTCCGGCGGCACGCTGTGCAACGCCGCCGATGCGCTCCTGGCGCAGGGGGCGCGCTCGGTGGTGGCCTATATCACCCATGGCGTTCTCTCAGGCGGCGCGGTGGCGCGCATCACCTCGTCAAAACTCAAGGCGCTGGTCATCACCGATTCTATCATGCCGACGGAAGCCGTGCGGGTGTCGGGCAATATCCGGGTGTTACCGATCGCCAGCCTGATCGGCGAATCGATCGGCCGCATCGCCACCGAGACATCGGTGTCGAGCCTGTTTGACTGACCGTTAGCTGCGGCAACATGGACAGGCCGGTCAGTTTGGATTAAAAGCTCAGCCGCTCGCAGCCACACCCCTGGAGGAAGGCGAGCCCCGGGCCGCGGGATGCGGCCGTTTTCTTTTATAGCCACACAGGAGAGCCAAATGGCTGGCGTTATTGAAGTCAAGGCGATGCAACGCTCGCGGGCAGGCAAGGGGGCCGCGCGTGCCGTTCGTCGTGAAGGCCGGGTTCCGGCTGTCGTTTATGGGGGCAAGGAAGCCCCCACTGTCATCTCCCTTAGCCAGACCGACATCAGCAAGCGGATCTTTGCGGGTCATTTTCTGTCGACATTGCTGATGCTCGACATCGACGGCAAAAAGGTTCGTGTCATTCCGCGCGATTATCAGCTCGATATCCTCAAGGATACGCCACTCCACGTCGATTTTCTGCGTATCACAGAAGGGTCTCGCATCCGGGTTGAAGTGCCGGTTCACTTCATGAACCAGGACCAGTCGCCGGGCCTCAAGGCGGGTGGCGTGATCAATATCGTCCTGCATAGCGTCGAAGTTCTGTGCCCGCCCGACAGCATTCCGCAGTCGATCGATATCGACCTGTCCGGCAAGGCGATTGGCGATACGGTGCACATCAACGACATCACTCTGGCCAAGGATGTTGTGGCGGTGAACAAGAGCAATTTCACCATTGCCTCCATCGCTCCGCCAACCAAGGTTGAAACGGTGGTGGTAACGCCGCTTGCAGCTGACGCAGCGGCCCCGGCCGCTGACGCCGACAGCAAGTCCTAGCGCCTCGGGCGTTGCCGGCGATGCTGGCTGTGGTCGGTCTGGGCAATCCCGGCGAGGCTTATGCCGGGCATCGTCACAATATCGGCTTCATGGCGGTCGATGCGATCCATGCGCGCCACGGGTTCTCCCCGTGGCGCCATCGCTTCCAGGGCCTTGCCAGCGAAGGCAAGCTTGAAGGCGAGCGTGTGACCCTCCTCAAGCCCGAGACGTTCATGAACGAAAGCGGACGGGCAGTCGGCGAGGCAATGCGTTTTCACAAGATGGCGCTCGGCGATATCGTCGTCATTCATGATGAGCTGGACCTGAAGGCGGGCGAGGTGCGCGTGAAGAGCGGCGGCGGCAATGCCGGCCATAACGGGCTGCGCTCGATCAGCGCGCATTGCGGCAATGACTACCGACGCGTGCGGCTGGGGATCGGTCATCCCGGCGACAAGGCGCTGGTGCATGCCTATGTGCTCAGTCATTTTGCCAAGGACGAACGAGCCTTCGTCGCAGGGTTATGCGATCTGGTGGGGGCTGAGGCAGGGCGGCTGGCCAGATATGACGACCGGGGTTTCCAGAGCGAGATCAATCGCGCTATGGCAGCGCGCGGGCTGGTCGTCGGTGCCCCGCCAGGCTGAGGCAGGCGGAGCGCGGCGATGTCACGATTTTCAGCAGTTTTCCAGCTGCTGGTACAATGAGCGGGATCATTATGGGCTTCAAATGCGGTATCGTCGGCCTGCCGAATGTCGGCAAGTCCACCCTTTTCAACGCGCTGACGCAGACGGCGGCAGCGCAGGCAGCCAATTATCCTTTCTGTACCATTGAGCCCAATGTTGGCGATGTTGCGGTTCCCGATGAAAGGCTCGATCAACTGGCCCGGATCGGCGGATCGGCGCAAATCATCCCGACGCGCCTCACCTTTGTCGACATCGCCGGCCTGGTGCGGGGGGCGGCCACCGGTGAAGGGCTTGGCAACCAGTTCCTCGGCAACATCCGTGAAGTCGATGCGATCGCCCATGTAGTGCGCTGTTTCGAGGATGGCGACGTGACCCATGTTGAAGGGCGCATTGATCCGATTGCCGATATCGAGACGATCGAGACCGAGCTGATGCTGGCTGATCTCGAAAGCCTGGAGCGACGCGTCGCGGCGCTGGAAAAAAAAGCGCGCGGTGCCGACAAGGAGGCGAAGGAAACACTTGAACTGGTCCAGCGCGCGCTGGTGCTGCTGCGCGAGGGCAAGCCGGCCCGCCTCACCGATGTGTCGGCGGACGAAGCCAAACGCTTCGGCATGCTGCAATTGCTGACCGCCAAGCCGGTTCTCTATGTGTGCAACGTCGAGGAAGCATCGGCTGGCGCAGGTAATGCCTATTCGGCCAAAGTGATGGAGCGCGCCCGGCAGGAAGGCGCGGTGGCGGTCGTGGTATCAGCCAAGATCGAAAGTGAAATCGCCGTGCTGCCGGCCGTCGAACAAAAGGATTATCTGGAGGCGATCGAGCTTTCCGAGCCGGGGCTCAACCGGATTATCCGCGCCGGCTATCAGCTTCTCGATCTCGTGACCTATTTCACGGTCGGACCGAAGGAAGCGCGGGCCTGGACGATCACCCGCAACACGCGCGCGCCGCAGGCTGCGGGCGTCATTCACAGCGATTTCGAGAAGGGGTTCATCCGCTCCGAAACCATCGCCTTTGCCGATTACGTTGCCTACGCAGGCGAAGCGGGTGCGAGAGACGCCGGCAAGCTGAGGCTTGAAGGCAAGGAGTATGTGGTAGCCGATGGCGACGTACTGCATTTCCGCTTCGCCAATTGAGGAGGAGGCCTTGCTCTACTTCGAGGATTTCGTTGTCGGGACAAGGCAGGTTTACGGCTCAGTGAGCGTTAGCGCCGCTGACATTATCGCGTTCGCTGAAGAGTATGACGCGCAGCCGATGCATGTTGATCCGCAAGCTGCCGAGCAATCGATGTTTGGCGGTCTGGTGGCGTCGGGATGGCATAGTTGCTGTCTGATGACCCGGCTGATGTGCGACGGGTTTCTGCTGGGGTCGGCCGCGCTTGGTGCGCCGGGCATTCAGGATGTGAAATTCCTGCAGCCGGTGCGCCCCGGCGATATCCTCAGGCTTGAGACCGTGGTGCGCGATGGGCGTATCTCGCAGTCACGCCCGCACATAGGACTTGTTGGTCTCCATTTTGAACTGATCAATCAGCGTGGCGCGTGTGTGCTGACGATGGACAATGTCATGATGATCAGGCGCCGGCCGCAGGGCGAGGTCGGGTGATGCACTATTTCGAAGACGTCGAGATCGGGGAGCGCGTCAGTCTTGGTAGTTTCAGCTTCACGGCGGAAACAATCATTGCTTTTGCCCGGCAGTTTGATCCGCAGCCGTTTCACCTGAGCGAGGAGGGTGGCCGCAGCTCCCTCTTCGGCGGGCTGGCGGCCTCGGGCTGGCAGACGGCCTCGGTGTGGATGAAAATGTGGGTCGAGCATACCAGGCGTCAGATCGCCGCCGGCAAGGCGCCGGCTAATGCCATGGGTCCGTCGCCCGGTTTTCATGATCTCAAATGGCTGAAGCCGGTGCTCGCCGGCGATACGATTTCCTACACGGCGGTCACAGGGAAAAAACGCCCCCTTGCCAGCAAGCCTGAATGGGGGCTGGTGTCGGGCATAGGTGAAGGATTCAATCAGCGCGACGAGGCGGTTTTTTCCTTCACTTACCACGTTTTCGTGCGCCGGCGCCCGCCGGTCTGAAAAATCGGTTCAGGCCGGGATTTCCACCTGTGCCCTGAGGCCGCCGAGCGGGCTTTGATCCAGAATGATGTTACCGCCATGACTGGTGGCGACCTCGCGCGCGATGGCAAGCCCAAGGCCGGTGCCGCCCGTATCCTGATTGCGGGATTCATCGATCCGGAAGAATGGTCGGAAGACGTCGTCACGCAGGTCAGGAGGAATGCCAGGGCCGTTATCGTCGATGATGATCGTGAGCTTGCCATCTTCATGACGAGCAATGACGTTGATGGTCGTCGCGTAGTGCGCGGCATTCACCAGCAGGTTCAACAGACAGCGCTTGAAAGCGTGAGGACGAACCGTGATCTGCGGATCGCCGCTGAATTCAAGATGCGTCGTGATCTTGTCCCCTCCGATTTCCGCCACTAGCTGGCCAAGGAGGCTCGCGATGTCGACTGTCTCGCTACTCTCGTCAGCATCGCCGCGGGCAAAGGCAAGATAGGTTTCCAGCATACGCTGCATGTCATCGGTGTCGCGTTGCAACTCCTCGATTTCGGGTGACTGCTTCATGACAGCAAGCTGCAGTTTGAAGCGTGTGAGCATGGTGCGAAGATCGTGACTGACGCCGTTCAGCATGGTCGTGCGTTGTTCGATCTGGCGCTCGATGCGCCGTTTCATCAGCAGGAAAGCAATCGCTGCCCGTCTTACTTCACGCGCGCCGCGCGGGGTGAAATCAGCCACCTCGCGACCCTTGCCGAATTCCTCCGCCGCGAAGGCGAGCCGCTGGATGGGGCGGATCTGGTTGCGCAGGAACAGGATGGCGGCGGCGATGAGGACAAATGACGTCCCCACCATCCACAGGATGAAGATGTGACTGTTGGAGGCGTAGGCGCGGTTGCGGTCGACAAAGAACCGTATAACGCCGCGATTTTCCTCAAGATTGATGCGGATCTCGATGAGGTTGGAGCGCCCGACCGTGTCGATCCAGAATTCGCGTCCGATCTGCCGGCGCAACTCGCGCGACAAGGCCCAGTCAAGCGTCAGGAAGAAAGGGCGGTCGGTGGTGACCGGCAATGAGCTTGGCGGCAGAATATCAACCTGCAGTTCCAGGCGATCACGCGCAATGGTGCGCACGATATCAAAGGCCGCCGGCGCGGGCTGTGCTTCATAAAGCTCGATGATGGCAGCGATATTCGAGGTCACCATTGACGACAGGCGCCGGGTGACGGCCTGCCAATGGCGATCCATGAAGGCAATTGTTACCACACACTGCAAGATGACCATCGGCAGGATGATGATCAGCAAGGAGCGACCGTAGAGACCCTTCGGTGTGACTCGATAGAGCCATTGCCGCCACACTCGCCACATCGAGGACAAGCGATCGGCGCCGTGAAAGGGGAGGGCGGATGCGACGCGCGCTGTCGCCTCGGCGGCGATCAGTCTGACCACTTTCACATAGGCCGAAAATCCGTTGCGCAAGCTGGTCATGCCATCGCCAAGCCTTGCCAGCATCCGCTTGTCAGACGGCAGTGGTGATGCCCTGCTATCGCTCATGTGGTGACCAGCCGGTAGCCAATGCCACGCACCGTTTGCAGATAGGTCGGGTTTGCAGGGTCGCGTTCGATCTTGCGGCGCAGGCGATTGATCTGCACGTCGACCGCACGTTCCGAGGTTGCGCCATCGCTGCCGGCCAGATCGAAGCGCGATACGGTGACGCCCGGCTCCTCCGCCAGCATACCCATCAGCACGCGTTCGCGCTCGGTGAGGCGGATCGGCTCGTCGCCACGGAACAGATCGCCGCGTTCGACGAAAAACAGAAAAGGCCCGAAGCGGATGACGGGCGCCTTGTCAGGCACCGAAGGTGGCGCGGTTCGCTTCAGGATGTTGTTGATGCGCAATAATAATTCGCGTGGTTCGAAAGGCTTCGAGAGGTAATCGTCGGCGCCAAGTTCGAGCCCCTCGATACGCTCAGGCGATTCAGCGCGCGCAGTCAGCATCAGCACGGGCACCGTGTCGTTCTCGCGCAGCGCGCGCAAAAAATCGAAACCGGTTTCGCCTGGCATCATCACGTCAAGGATCAGCAGATCAAAGACGAGGCCAGCCAGCTTCTTGCGCGCTTCCCCCGCCGAGCCGGCGCTCGATACACGAAAGCCATGACCGGTGAGAAAGCGCCCGAGCAGGCTGCGGATGCGCCGGTCGTCATCAACAACCAGGAGATGAAGCTGCGGTTCACCGGGCGGTTCGGTCAGCCCGGCCATGGCGATTTCGTTCATCTGACGTGCACGCTCATCGTGCCTCCCGGTTGTGGCGATGATGGCTCGCCAATGAAGCGTTTCACCATCGCGCTTTCGTTTGCGTCCACCATCGAGAGCAGAAAGGCCTCGATCGCCGGGCGGTGATGAGTGCCGGCCGCCTCCAGCGCGCGGCCCAGATGATCGGCCTGGAGGTCGGCTAACTTTACAGCGAGTTCACGGCCTTTGCGTGTCGTGTGCAACAGGCGCTGGCGGCGATCTTTCAATCCGGGTATCTGCTCGATAAAACCGGCTTTCACCAAATCCTTGAGGACGCGTGCGAGGCTTTGCTTGGTTATGCGCAACACCTTCAGAAGATCAGCCACAGGCAAGCCGGGGTTGCGGTTGACGAAGTGCAGAACACGGTGATGGGCTCGACCGAATTTGAGCCGTTCCAGAACCACATCTGGCGCAGCAACAAAATCTCGATAAGCAAAGAAAACCAGTTCGATCAGGCGCAGCATGTCATGCTGCTGGTCATCGGTATCGGCGACCGGCAGGTGAGGTTGCGTGGAATTTATGTCAGCATTATTGACATATTTCATGTCGTTTGTTACACCTCACAGCGGCTTGGCGCAGTTTTGTTGCGTCAAGTGCTCGTTGCACGCAATCGAATCGTCGGGCACTTGTCGCACCGACAATGTGTGGTGCATTTGTAGCTGTGTGGACCAAGGGATGCAAAAAGTCCTGCCCTGTGGGCGCTGGATGGAAGAGGGGAGATAAGGATGGCTGGACCAGCATTCGATGATCGCGACGGCGTGATCTGGTTTGACGGGCACATGGTCGACTGGCGCGAAGCCAAGGTTCATGTTCTCACGCATGCCATGCATTATGCGTCAGCCGTGTTTGAGGGCGAACGCGCCTATGGCGGCGAAATCTTCAAGTCGACCGCCCATTCGGAGCGCCTGCGCAAATCGGTCCAGCTGCTTGATTTCGACATACCTTATTCGGTCGCCGAGATCGATGCCGCCAAGCAAATGGTTCTGGCCAGAAGCGGCCTGAAGGACGCCTATATCCGCCCGCTCGCCTGGCGCGGATCGGAGATGATGGGCGTGTCGGCGCAGATGAACAAGATCCATCTGGCGATCGCGGTATGGGAATGGCCGAGCTATTTCAACCCGGCTGAGCGCCTGAAGGGCATCCGCCTTGATATGGCGCGCTATCGCCGGCCCGATCCCGCGACCGCGCCGTGCACATCGAAGGCCGCCGGGCTTTACATGATCTGCACCATTTCCAAGCATGAGGCGGAGCGCAAAGGCTATGCCGATGCGCTGATGCTCGACTGGCAGGGGCGGGTGGCCGAGTGCACCGGCGCCAATGTCTTCTTCACCAAGGATGGCGTCCTTCATACGCCGACCGCCGATTGCTTCCTTGATGGTATCACGCGGCGTACCGTGATTGATCTGGCGCGGGCGCGCGGTTTTGAGGTGATCGAGCGGCGCATCATGCCCGATGAAATGGAAGGCTTCGTCGAGTGCTTCATCACCGGTACGGCAGCCGAAGTGACGCCGGTTGCCGAGATCGGCCCCTATAAATTCACCGTCGGCAACATGACCAAAACGCTCATGGAGGATTACATGGACGCCGTCACGCCGAAAGAGAAAGCGGCGTGAGCTTTTCATCCCGATTCTTGACTACAGATGACGTTATGCGTTATATGTAATCATGATCCGCTCCTTCGGCGATCCTGAGACAGAGCGTGTCTGGTCCGGACAGGTCAGCCGCAAGCTGCCACCGGATATCCAGATCGTCGCCTTGCGTAAGCTGCGTATGATCAATCAGGCGCGTGCCCTGAACGACCTCATGGTTCCTCCGGGTAATCGTCTGGAGGCACTCAAAGGCAAACGCAAAGGCCAGCATTCGGTCCGCGTCAATGATCAGTGGCGTATCTGTTTTGTGTGGAGCGAGGGAGGTGCGAATGAAGTTGCCATCGTCGACTACCACGACTGACCGCCTGCCTAATCCAACGCCCGGAGAAATTCTGGCAGAGGAGTTCCTGAAGCCTATGGGTCTCAGCCAGAATGCGCTGGCACGCGCGCTTGGCGTGCCGCCCCGGCGCATCAATGAGATCGTGCTCGGCAAACGTGCTGTTAGCGCTGATACCGATCTGAGGCTTGCCCGCTATTTCGGTTTGTCAGACGGTTTTTTTCTTGGTCTTCAGGCTGATTACGATCTGATGGAGCAGCGGCGAAAGATCGGTCCGCAATTGCAGCATATCGTACCGCGCGCGGCCTGAACCCGCCTGCCGCTCACTTTCCGTTCTTGGCAAGCCAGGCCTTCATGAAGGCAATCTCGCTGTCCTGTGCCGCAATCACGGCTTCTGCCAGTTTGCGCAGCTCAGGGTCCTTGCCATAGGTGAGGACGATTTTCGCCATATCGATGGCGCCTTGATGGTGGGGGATCATGCCGCGAGCAAAATCGACATCCGCATTGCCAGTCAATGGCACGTTCATCTCGGCATGCATCTTGTCGTTGGCTTGACGGAAGGCTTTGCTTGCGGGTGAATTGTCGGGCGCCGCCGCCCCATGGCCGGCATGAGGATTTGCGGCAGGAGCCGTCTGATGGCCGCTATGCTGGGCGCTCGCCAGACCCGAAAGGCCGAGCATGGCGATAATGGCAAGGGTCAGGGGCAATTTCATGACGTGATCTCCTCTTTCATTCTCACGTGGGGAAGCCAGCTGCCGATTACAAGACTGGCTGACCTTGACCACGCCTGGGTGAGCCTAGACGATAAATGATCATCGACCGGGATTCCCATGATCAAGACACCTGACCGCAACACGCTGTTCTACGGCGATAATCTGACCATCCTGCGCGAGCATATCGCCGATGAGAGCGTTGATCTTATCTATCTCGATCCGCCGTTCAACTCCAACGCCTCCTACAATGTGCTGTTCAAGGCGCCGGGCGGTGAACAATCGCAAAGCCAAATCGAAGCCTTTGACGATACGTGGGAATGGGGCGAGGTCGCCGAGCGCGCCTTCGATGAGGTGATGACATCAGGCAATACGGATGCGGCCGAGATGCTGCGCGCCATGCGCGGCTTCCTCAAGGAAAACGCCATGATGGCCTATCTTGCCATGATGGCGGTGCGCTTGCTGGAATTGCACCGGGTGCTGAAGCCCACCGGCTCGCTGTATTTACACTGCGACCCGACAGCGAGCCATTATCTCAAGATTTTGCTGGATGCGGTGTTTGGGCCGGTGCACTTTTCAAGCGAGATCATCTGGCGACGAACATCAAGCCACAATTCTGCCAAGCGATGGGGCCCAGTGCATGACACTATTCTCGCCTATTCAAAATCAGAGCATTTTATCTGGAATGATGTCTTTCAAACATATGATGATTCTTATCTTGATCGCTTTTATCGATTTGAAGATAAAAAAGGGCGTTTCCGAATCGGCGATTTAACGGGTGCGGGCACAAGAACGGGCGATTCAGGCAAGCCCTGGCGCGATATTGATCCCACGGATGCCGGGCGGCACTGGGCGGTTCCAACCGCTATTGTCGCCAGACTGGGTCTCAACGGAACGTTTGACCAATTGTCCGTGCAAGGCAAACTTGATCGTCTGGACGAATTGGGTCTGATCTATTGGCCTCCCAAAGGCAGAGTGCCGCAGTTCAAGCGTTATCTTGAATTGGATCGCGGTGTCCGCATTCAGGATATGGTCACAGATATTGCTCCGATTTCCTCCCAAGCGCAGGAACGCCTCGGCTACCCTACACAAAAGCCGCTCGCGCTGCTTGAACGTATCATCGCTGCTTCATCCAATGCAGGCGATGTGGTGCTCGACCCCTTCTGCGGCTGCGGCACGACGGTGCATGCAGCACAGAAAATGGGCCGTCGCTGGATCGGCATCGACGTCACCCATCTGGCCATCGGTCTCGTCAAGCGCCGCCTGATCGACGCCTTCCCGCAGGCACAGTTCGACATCCTTGGCGTGCCGAAGGATGCTGGTGCAGCCGAAGCGCTGGCGGACGCTGACAAGCATCAGTTCCAGCTGTGGGCGTTGTCGGTCGTCGAGGCGCAGCCCTACAAGGGCGGGCGCAAGGGCGCGGATGGCGGGGTTGACGGCTATATCTATTTCAAGCCCGACGGCAAGACGACCGAGAAGGCGGTGGTCTCGATCAAGGGCGGCAAGAATGTCGGCGTCACCATGATCCGCGACCTCATCGCTACCATCGAGCGCGACAAGGCGAAGGTCGGTATCCTGTTGAGCCTTGCCGAACCAACGCGGGAAATGAAGAAGGAAGCTGCCGCCGCCGGCCTCTATAAAACCGACATGCATGGCGATGTTCCGCGCATCCAGATCCTCACCATCGCCGATCTGTTCGATGGTGACCGCCCGCGCCTGCCCTGGGTTGATCCGAGTGTGTTCAGGAAGGCCAAGCGCGAGAAAACGGTCGGTGATGCCGGTTTTGGGCAGGGCGATTTGGAATTGTGAGGTGGGGGTAGCGAGTAGGGAGTAGGGAGTAGCGAGTAGGGAATAGGGAATAGGGAATAGGTAGGTTTCTCTATTTGCTATTGGCTATTCGCTACTCCCTACTTCCCTTTCCCTCGCGGGAGAAGGTGCCGCGCGACAGCGAGGCGGATGAGGGGTAACTTATACTACCACCTGTCCGCCGCCTCGTCGTCTTCAGCCTTTGCCGCGATCCAGCGTTTTTCTCCGCCTGCCGCCTCCTCCGCCTTCCAGAAGGGGGCGCGGGTCTTCAGATAATCCATGAGGAAGGAAGCGGCTTCGAAGGCCGCCTGGCGGTGGGAGGATGCGCAGATGACAAGCACGATATTGTCGCCAGGTTGCATGGTGCCATGGCGATGGATGATGGTTGAGCCCTGCAGCGGCCAGCGGCTTCTCGCGTCCTCCTCAAGGCGCGACAGCTCGGCTACCGCCATCTCCTCATAGGTCTCAAGCGTCAACGCCACCACATCGCGCCCGTCATCCTGCCCGCGACAGATACCGGTGAAGGTGACGATTGCGCCGATATCTGTGCGGCCTGCGGTGAGCGATGCGATCTCGGCGGCGATGTCGAAATCGCCGGTCTGGACGCTGACCGCCATCGCTCAGCCGCCAGTCATGGGAGGGAAAAAGGCGATCTCGCGCGCCCCGCCAATGGCGGCATCGAGCGGCACATGACGTTTGTCGAGGGCTGCCCTGATGACGCCGTCGGTTGCAAAGGCGTGATCATATTCCTCGCCCTGGCGCCTGAGATGGGCGATGAGTTCAGTCAGAGTGTTGACGCCCGCCGGCAGGATCATGTCTTCCTCCGCCTTGCCCACGCGCTCGCGCAACCAGGCGAAATATTTGATGGTGACGCTCATCCGCTGTCATCCTCGAAGAGGTGGCGCCCGCCGGCGCGGAAATAATCCCAGCCGGTGTAGAGCGTCAGGAGGGCGGCGAACCACAACAGAACGAGGCCGATCATCGTGCAGCCCGGCAGGACGCGCTCGCCGGCCGGTCCTGCAAGCAGGAAGCCGATGGCGGTGAGCTGCATCGTCGTCTTCCATTTGGCGAGTTTGGTGACGGGCACCGAGACACGCAATTCGGCGAGGAATTCGCGAAGCCCGGAGACAAGAATTTCACGGCACAGAATGATGACGGCCGCCCACAGGCTCCAGCCGGCAATCGTCGAATCGGCGGCAAGCAGCAGCAGGCAGGCTGCCACCAGAAGCTTGTCGGCGATGGGGTCCAGCATGCGGCCGAGCGCGGTTGCCTGGCTGTAAGTGCGCGCTACCCAGCCATCGGCATAGTCGGTAATCGCTGCAATTGTAAAAATTCCGAGTGAAAACCAGCGCGCTGCATGATCATTGGCGGAAAATTCACCGTCCCAGAAAAAGCAGGCGACGACAGCCGGCACCGCCGCACAGCGGCCATAGGTCAGCAGGTTCGCGGCATTAAGCGCGCGAGTGACGCGACGTGGTCTTTCCATGGGCACCATGGGGGGAGAAAACATGAGGGAGGGGGAAGCGTCAACTGGTGCGATGACTTAAGAGGATGCATTGAAATGATTCCAGATCAGCCGGGCGATTACCTCGCTGATGCCAGGTGCCTGCAACAGATCCTCAAGGCTCGCCCGCGAGACGGCCTTCGCCGTGCCGAAATGATGGAGAAGCGCCCGCTTGCGCGCGGGGCCGATGCCCGCAATCTCGTCGAGTGTGCTGATGCCAATCGCCTTTGAGCGCTTCTGGCGGTGGGCGCCGATGGCGAAGCGATGGGCTTCGTCGCGCAGGCGCTGGACGAAATAGAGCACGGGATCGCGCGGCTCCAATTGCATCGATGGATGCTCAAGGCGATGAAAGCGCTCGCGCCCGGCATCGCGGTCAGGGCCCTTGGAAATGGCGATGAGGGTGACGTCGCCGGAAACTCCAAGTTCAGCCAGCACGGCGTTCACCGCTTCAAGCTGGCCGCGTCCGCCGTCGACAAGCACCACATCAGGCCAGGCAGCAGGATCATCGCTTGCCGGGGTGTCCTCGCTCACCTCGCGCCGGCCCTCCTCCTTCAAAAGCCTGGCAAAGCGCCGCGTGAAAACCTCGCGCATCATGGCATAGTCATCGCCGGGTGTGAGGGTGCCGGGCGTCATGTTCCATTTGCGATACTGGCCTTTGATGAAGCCCTCCGGGCCGGCGACGATCATGGCGCCAACCGCATGGGCGCCCGATATATGCGAGTTGTCGTAGACCTCGATGCGGCGCGGCGGGGCTGGCAGATTGAAGGTCGTGGCAAGGCTTGCGAGCAGGCGCGACTGCGAGCTGGATTCGGCAAGCCGGCGCCCCAGCGCCTCGCGCGCATTGACCAGCGCGTGGTTGACCAGGTCCTTTTTTTCTCCGCGTTGGGGAATGGTGACATCGACCTTGAAGCCCTGGCGCAGCGTCAGCGCCTGGGCAAGCAAATCCATGTCCTCAATCGCTTCCGACAACAGGACGAGGCGGGGGCAGGGTTTGTCGTCATAAAACTGGGCGAGGAAGGCTTCCAGCACTTCGCTGCCGGTGAGGGATTTGTCGGCGCGCGGATAATAGGCGCGGTTGCCCCAGTTCTGATAGGTGCGGAAGAAGAAGACCTCGATGCAGGTCTGCCCGCCTTCCTGATGGACGGCGAAGACATCCGCCTCCTCAACCGTTTGCGGATTGATGCCTTGCGTTCCGGTGACGGCGGCAAAGGCGGAGATGCGGTCGCGATAGACGGCGGCCAGTTCGAAATCGAGACGGTCGGAGGCTGCTTCCATCTTGGCGGCCAGGTCCTGACGCACGGCAGCGCTTTTTCCCGACAGGAAGGCACGGCCTTCCTGGGCGAGATGGCCATAGGTCTCGAGATCAACGATTCCGGTGCAAGGCGCCGCGCAGCGTTTGATCTGATGAAGCAGGCAGGGCCGGGTGCGACTGTCATAGACCGAATCAGAGCAGGAGCGCAGGAGGAAGGCCTTCTGCAGCGCATTGATTGTGCGGTTGACGGCGCCAGCATTGGCAAAGGGACCGTAATAATCACCCTTGCGGTCGCGGGCGCCGCGATGCTTGAGGATGGCGGGGGCGGCGTGGTCTTTGGTGATCAGGATATAGGGAAATGATTTGTCATCGCGCATCAGCACGTTGAAGCGCGGGCGCAGTCGCTTGATGAGATTGGCTTCAAGCAGCAGGGCTTCGGTTTCGGTTTCGGTGGTAACAAATTCCATCGCCGCAGTTTCCGCCACCATGCGGGCGATGCGGTGGGGCAATCCGCTGGTGCGGGCGTAGGAGGCGACACGCTTCTTCAGGCTGCGCGCCTTGCCGACATAGAGAACTTCGCTTGCCCCATTCACCATGCGGTAGACACCGGGGCGGTCGGGCAGGCGCTTCAGATAATCGGCGATGACGGCGGCGCCGCGCAACACGCTGACGGGCGCTGACACACCATCTTCGTCGGATCGGGCCTGTGACATCGATGCTTCGCTCATGCAAACCGCAACTATCACAATTCATCTACGCCGGGCACGATTCAATCTGGAGATGTTGCATTGCAGCAACAAACCGAAACCGACCGTAGCAGAGTGACACACGACGTGCCGCAAATAGCGGCATTTATTTAAAATTCATCGAATTCGGCCAGTTCCTGCGGATGAGGGGCGTCTGATCGTCTTCATGATGGCGCAAGTGGTGTGTCAGCATTGCGGCAACAACGCCTTTGAGGCGGCGCGCCACAGGTTGGAACCAAAATCGCCGCACTTCGTTTCACTTCCCGACACATTCCAATCGGATACCCCGGTCCTACGGTCAACTGGAGAGTTTATCATGTTCAATAAGGGTGTTTTCGCAGCGGTCTCAATTATTGGTCTTTCGACCGCAGCTCATGCTGCCGATCTGCCAACCACGGTCCCTGCCTCGATTCCGGCACCAGCCTATTACAACTGGAGCGGGTTTTATATCGGCGCCCAGGTCGGTGGAGCTGTCGCCGGCGATAACAGCATTCGCCAGTTTGCCGCACTTGGCGGCGCGACCATCGGCAATCGCAACGCTGATCTGACGGGTGTGATCGGCGGCGTTCATGCCGGCTACAATTTTCAGGCCCATAACTGGGTCTACGGTGTGGAGGCTGATTTTGAAGGCTCCGATGCCAGCTCAGGCCTGCAGACATTGCAGTCAGGCGATCGCGCCGGTGCGCGTCTTAACTGGCTTGGCTCGGTACGCGGTCGTCTGGGCTATGCGGTTGACCAATTGCTGATCTACGGCACAGGCGGCTTGGCTTACGGTGAATTCGATAACCGTGTCGTCAACGGTGTGACGGGTGTTGGCCAGACTTTTACCGGAACGCGTCTTGGCTGGACGGCAGGAGCCGGGCTTGAATACGCCTTCCAGCCAAACTGGACGGCGCGGATCGAATATCGCTACACCGAATTTGATCGCGCCGGATTCAACCCGACGGTTGGAACCAGTGTTGTCGGTTCAAGCTTCCGCGATGATCCGAGCTTCCATGCGGTGCGTGCCGGGATCAGCTACAAGTTCTGACATCATCCATCACGATCAGCGCCATCAGGGCATGTCGGTCAAGGCCAGCATGCCCTTTTTGCTGACGTGCCCTGCACCGGCGACTTATTCGACGAGGCCGGTATTGTCGGCTGTCTGCCAGATCAGGTGTTGACCACCGTCAAGCGCGATCATCTGCCCGGTGACGGAGCGGGTGGCAATGAGGAAACGCAAGGCGGCGCTGAAGTCCTCGAGATCAGGTCCCCGCCGCAGGATGGTTGCCTGCTGCTGACGTAGAAAATCCTCATCCGGCTGGCGGCTGCCTTTGAGTGTCGGGCCGGGCGCGATGGCATTGACGCGGATGCGCGGTGCGAACGCCTGAGCCATTGTGCGGGTCGCCGTCCACAGTGCCGCTTTTGACAGGGTGTAGGAAAAGAATTGCGGTGTCAGTTTCAGCACGCGCTGGTCGATCAGGTTGACGATCAGCCCCTCATGCGCGAGCGGCAGGGCCTGCGCCATCGCCTGGGCCAGAAAGAGAGGGGTCGTGAGATTGACCGCCATCTGGCGTTCGTAGTGGGCGCGCGACATGTCGGCAGCCTCGTCTGGCTCGAACTGCGAGGCATTGTTGACGAGCAATCCAAGCGGCCCCAGCCTGGCGACCGCCTGCGGCACTAGCTGGTCGACAGCGGATGCGTCGCCAAGATCAGCCTGCAGGACGATCGCCGTTCCGCCTCGGCCGACGATATCGGCCGCAAGTATCTCGGCATCACCGCGGGAGCGGTTGCAGTGAATGGCAATCGCAAAACCGTCTTCGGCAAGTCCCAGCGCCAGACGGCGACCGATGCGTTGGGCGGCACCAGTGATCAAAGCGGTGCGAGGCATCGTGGAGGGTGATGGTGCGGGCGAATGATCCATGCGCCTAGCCATGCCAAAGGATGGCGGACCTGTCGAGCCTCCGCTCGACCGTGCGGACGCCGCAGGCGATGCGCGCAGCGTGACATGTAGTTTAGAAGACATGGTAAATATTATATAAATTTAAATATCAGTAATCATAAAATATAGAATTCCGTTATTGCTAAACAAATACGATTAAATTTTTTGAAAATACGATATATAAGGACGCAATGCAGATGATAAGTCGGTTTTCAGGCTTTTGTCTCGAAAGTTGCGTAAGTGCTGGAGTTTATGATGTCTCTACGGAATTTGCGTGCGGCCGCGATCGCCCTTTTTGCGGTGATAAATGCCGGATGCCTGTCAGCGGCGGATCTCTCCTATGGCCAGCAGCCCGCCTATCAGCAGCCGCTTAATCGCGTGGCGTCCGCGTGGCAGGGCTTCTATGTGGGTGCGCATGCCGGCTATAGCTGGGGCAATTTTGATGGCACGCTCAATCCGGGCCCGACGAATCTGGGTTTCAACGGTTCGAGCATTTCAGGTGGGCTTTTCACCGGCCTCAACTTTCAGCTGACACCGCAATATCTCGCAGGTGTCGAAGGTGACATCAGCTTTCTTAACCCGCGCAGCGAGCGGACCATTAATGGCGCCCTCTTTCAGGATCGCGCCGATTGGCAGGGGACGGTGCGGGTTCGTGGCGGTCTGACGTTTGACAATTATTTTGCCTATCTGACCGGCGGTCTGGCGATCACGGACGTCGAATTGCGCAGCCCGGTTGATCGCCAGAGCCGCACCAAGGTCGGTTGGGCCATCGGCGGCGGCCTTGAGGGCCGGCTCAACGATCATGTGTTTACGCGCGGCGAATATATCTACACCAATTTTGGCAGCGATGATTACGCGTTGGGCGCTCAGCGTATCAATGGCGGGCTTGATACCCATACGCTGCGCCTGGGTATTGGCTATCGCTTCTAGTTTTCGAACGCTCTGCCACCTTATCGCGGAGCGATTGGCGCACTTTAAAACGCCCGGGACAAACCGGGTGCATTGACCATCCCAGAGTGACCTCCGAGGATGTCCTGGAGCCCGGCCACGTGTCGGACTTTTTTTTTAAAGAAAACTCTAATTTACTGATTATAAATGATAAATTTTTCAAAATCATACAGCAATTGGCCCCATGATTTGTAAAGTATGTTGATGGGGAGAGGGGCATGGCCATGTCAGCCAGACGATTGCCGGGTCGGTTGCTGTTGATCGTGTTGCTGGTGTTGAGCGCTGACGCAGCGAGCCGACGTGCCCTGGCGCAATTCACCACATCCGAGGGGCAGTTCAGCCCGCGCGTACCCATCCTGACCGATTGGAGCGGGCCCTATTTTGGCGTGGCGGCGGGACTTTCGGCAGCCAATGTCAGCGGCATCAGCTCGCTTGCCAGCATCACCAATACGCAGTCGCGCAATGGTGTGCAGGGTAGCGTGATCGCCGGCGCCAATCTGCAGCTTGGACCGGTTGTCGTTGGCGCCGAGGGGGATGTGACGCTGCAGGACATCAGGAGCGTGCGCAACGAAATCGCCGGCGTTTTTACCACCAAGGTCGACTGGTCGGCGACGCTGCGCGGGCGGATTGGTATTCCGTTCGGCAATTTTCTTGCCTATGGGACGGCGGGTTTGGCGCTGACGAATGTTGGCGTCAGCTATCAGGGCATTGGCAATGACAGCCAGCTGCTCAAAGGTTGGGTCGCCGGTGTTGGTCTTGAAGCGGCGATATTCGGCGGATGGCGCCTGCGTGGCGAATATCTGTTCAGCCAAGCTGATTCCAATCGTTTCAGTTTCGGTAGCGGGCCAACCTACAACGCTGATTCCGGCACGCACACGCTGCGCGCCGCTCTCGTCGTGCGCTTCGGCAATTGAGTAAAAGGCGGCTCAAGCCGGGGGTGGTGTGAATTTGGTCGCAGCGAAGGCTGGAACTCTGGCGGCGAACCCATCGAGCCAGGCAACCAGCTTCGGGTATGACGCGCGCCAATCGCCGTTAAAGCGCAGATCCTGGTAGCCAAGGGCGCAGGCGACCGCGATGCCGCCAATGGAGTGATCGTCAACGGCCGGCGGACGGCGTTCCAGCTCATCGAGGCCGCGCTTGACCTTGTCGCTCTGGTAGTCGGCCCATTTGGCGCTGCGCTCGTTTTCGGCACGAAACCGCAGCTCGTAGACCCGCAGGATGGACGCATCCATGATGCCATCGGCGAGCGCTTGCAAAACGAGGGCCGGATAGCGTGCGGCTCCCGCGGGGATGATCTTGCCGCCACCGGCGAGCTCGTCGAGGTATTCGACGATCACCCGGCTGTCATAGATCGCCATGCCTTCAGCGGTGATGAGGACGGGGATCTTGCCCAGCGGATTTTGCTGGCGCAGCGTGTCGCTTGAATCGTTGGTGTCGGCGGCGAGGATGGTGATGCGCTGTGACAAACCAAGCAGATCAGCGGCAATCCTGATCTTGCGGCCAAAAGGTGAGGGCGGAGCATTACGGAGGATCATCAGTCAGGTCTTCCTGTTTGAGCCATGGCGAGCGTTAAAATGACCGCAGAAATCGTACATTAGCAACATCTCCGCTCGGGTACAGGTGCCTTGTGGCGCCATTTTACGGGCGTGAGTTTGAGGCAAGGGCGCGGGTTTGGCGGGCGCGGGCGTTCAGCCGAGAGGCCCTAGATAGAAGCTGCCTTGGTGGTCGCCTGCCAATGTCGAGGCCAGAAACGGCAGCAGCGTCTGCATCTGGGTCTCCAGCAGATGGGGCTGATTGATGACGAGGAGGCCGCAGCCCGTCAGCCCTCCCGCCCCGCTTGGGCGCAGCGTCAGTTCAATCCGCAGCGTCTTTGGCAGGTTGAGGTCGCGGATTGCGGCCAAAAAGCCGTCCAGCGAGGCGCGTAACGCGGTCACGGGATACCAGACAAGATACACGCCATTGGCAAACCGGCGCGGGGCCTTTTCGAGAGCGGCGGTGAGAATGGAATATTCGTTTGTTGCCTCATAGGGCGGATCAATCAGGATCAGACCGCGACGTTCGGGGGGCGGCAGGCATCGTGACAGCTCGCCATAACCATCGCCTTCGATGACGCGCACCCGGCTGTCGCCAGCACAATGCTGACGCAGCCTTGCTGCCTCGTCGCGGTGCGCTTCACAGAATATCGCCCGGTCATGGGGACGCAGCAGCACACGCAGAATGGCGGATGATCCCGGATAGGTCCGCAGGTCGCCGCCTTTGTTGAAGCCTGCCAGCAATGCACGATAAGGTTGCAAAATGATATCCGCGTCCGTGCCAGGACCCGGCGTCTGGATGCGCCCGACGCCCTCTCGCCATTCGCCGGTTTTCTGCGCATCCCGCCCCGCAAGATCATAAACCGCGCGCCCCGCATGGGTGTCGAGGACAAAAAGCGCTGCTTCCTTGCGCTGAAGATATGTGATCACGAGCGCCAGAACACTGTGTTTCAGCACATCAGCGAAATTTCCGGCGTGGAAAGAATGTCGATAATTCATGAGCTTGTGAGCATACAGTCAAAAAAGATCGAATTCAAATCTATCTGGCAAGTATTGATTCAGACCTGCCGGCTAAGGTGCGTATCACAGAGGCGAATCCGCGCCAAAGAGTTGGATGATGCTGCGGTTGCTGTTCATTACGATGTGCATGTATTGCTGGGGGTCGACAGGCTTCGATGCCTGGCGCCCATCGATGCTCGAGCGGCCGCTGACGCGTTTTACAAATGATGTGAATGCCGTTGCCAACAAGGGTGTCGAACTGGCGCTCTATCTGCCACATTCACCTGTTGCGCGCCAGGCGGTCGTCTACCGCCAGCAGGCGAGTGAGCTGATCTACACCTACTTCAACAAATAAGATCAGCGCGCTGCTACGCCCGGTATATCGATGACGCCGGCACGGCAGGCCTGGCGGTCAACCTCTGCGCAACGACGCGGCTGTAATGTCCGCGACAGACAGATCCGCACCTCCTCGAGCCGGCCCCTGGTGCAGGTGACGGCGATACCCTCGCGCGACAGTGCGGGATTAGCCTTGAGAAAGGCCTGCTCAATGTCCTCAGGCGCGGCGCTGCCGGCAGCCTTGGCGGTGCGCAGCGCGTCTGGAATGGTGATTTGCGAAAACGCGCGGCGGGCGGTGTCGAAATAGCTCTGCGGGTCAAGCCCGGAACAGGTGCCGTGGGCGCGCCATTCGTGAATGACCAGACCGCGCGAGGGCATGATGTCGAGCATGCGCGCGATCGTGCCGTCGGGCACGCGCGGCGGCGATGTACCGCCGCAGGAGCGGGGATAGCCACGCTCATATTGCGGCCACAGCCCGTGAAGGACGAAGGCGCGCGGGCGCGAGGATGAACATTGCGCATCGCCGCGATCATTGCCGGTCAACGCGCAAAAGGTTGGCGACCAGGACAAAGCGAGGACATAAAAATCGAAATCAGCTGCGCGCTGCGCCGCTGCCGGGCGGCTGAGCATACAAAAGCCCGCGACCAGCAGCAGGGCGAGAGCGCAGCGTCCCCGCATCAGAAATTCCGCTTCTGGAGACCGGCACAATCGCGCCCATAAACAGAGCCGCGATCCAGTCCGACGATGCAATAGGCAAGACTGTAGGACAGGCCCAGCCATTCGGCGTTGGAGGCCAGTTCTACCACCAGGCGACGACGCGACCCATCGGCGAAAACGGCGGTCCCTGCGCACCAGCGCCGGGCGATCTTGTCGTTCTCACGCTCGCGTGAGGCCTTCTCGGCCAGCCCGTCGACGCTTTGAAGATTGTGAAAGCCGCCCCAGTAAACGAACTCGGTCTGATTGAAGCGCCCGAGAAGGTTTGAGACCATGCCAGGATCACCACACGAAGGGATGCCTTTCAGCGCGCCGACATCCTGATGATCGGCCAGCGGATACCAGGGAAGCCAGGGGAACGAACCCGACGCGCCGACCGGCTGCGCCAATACCAGCAGCGACACGAAAGTGATGACCGAACATAGCGTACGCAGCATGGCAAACCTCGTTCTGAACTGACGCACCATCGCGCCGGATGCGGACGAAGGCAAGGGAGTTTTGGCAACATATTCGCAGGCTTTCATCGGTTGGCTGGCTCAACTCCACCCGGACCGCTTGCCGGCGCCGACAAACACCGCCACTGTGATGGCCATGGATGGGTTGCTCCGACAATTTGCGTCTTTTTTCGGCGTTGGCGTGATCGCGGCTGTCGTTCACTATGGTTTTCTGATCGTGCTTGTCGAATTGTCCCAGATCGGCGCGGTGATCGCCACGCTCGTCGGTTATGTCGGCGGCGGCATTGTCTCCTATGTCCTCAACGAGCGGCACACCTACAGCCGCGCCCGCAGCCATGCTGCGGCTGGCTGGCGCTTTGCGCTCGTTGCGGCAGTGGGCTTCGCGCTGACCTACGGTTTGATGACGCTGTTCGTCGAGCGCTGGATGATCCCCTATCTGCTCGCCCAACTCGTCACCACCGCTATCGTCCTGGTGTGGAGCTTCTTTGCTCACAAGATCTTCTCGTTTGGCGAAAAGCGCGGTCAGACCGGCTGAGCGATCAGTGTCATGCGCGCCTGGTTATGGCCGAGATTGCGCGTAGCGCGGGTGGCGGCGAAGCCAAAGCGGGAGAGCCTTGCCAGCAGCTCGGTTTCGCGGTGCATGGACAGGCCCAGATTTTTGCGCAGCCGCGCGTAGGGTGAGAGCGCGGTGCGCATCAGGCCGAGGAGAGCGGCAGGGAAAAAGCCCTGACGCCAGGCAAGCGACAATAGCGCGCCGATATCGGCCAATGGCGATATATCCGGCTGGACGATATCGGCAAGGACTAGCCTGCCGCCTGCCTTCAGCTTGGCGCGCCACAGAGCAAGAGAAACATCAAGCTCGTCTGACGACAGGTATTGCAGGACAGAATTGGCAACGACGAGATCAAGGCTGTTGTCGGCGATGGTAGTTGCGTCCTCCGGCGACAGGACCGAGACGCCGGGCAACGACCCCAGACGCGCCGATAGTTTGGCGCTCACACTTGGCGCAGCGTCTACCAGATAAAGGCGGCTGCAGGCAGATGCCACGCGTTCAGCTTCGAGAGCCTCGCCGCAGCCATGATCAAGAAGTACCGGTTGCGCGTTTCCAGCCAGGGCAATCAGTTCGTCAGCAATGAGGCGATAATGAACGATGCGATGGCGCTCGCTGACATAGATGGCGTTGGGCTGGTCCCAGAAGCTTTTCCAGTCCATGCCGGGCGTCCGCTTTCAGGCCGCGTGGTTGCGGCGCGCATCGATGAGCGCGGCAAAGCGATCAAAGAGGTAATGGCTGTCGCGCGGGCCGGGTGAGGCTTCGGGGTGGTACTGGACCGAAAAGACCGGCCGGCTCTTCGAGCGCAGGCCGGTGTTTGAACCGTCAAACAGCGACACATGCGTTTCCTCGATGTCGCCCGGCAGGCTTGAACTGTCCACCGCGAAGCCGTGGTTCATCGAGGTGATCTCGACCTTGCCTGTCGTCCGATCCTTGACCGGGTGGTTGGCGCCGTGATGGCCCTGCGCCATCTTGACGGTGGCGCCGCCAAGGGCCAGCGCCAGCATCTGATGACCGAGGCAAATACCGAAAATCGGCACATTCCGGTCGATCAGCGCCTTGATGACGGGCACGGCATAAACGCCGGTGGCGGCCGGGTCGCCGGGACCGTTCGAGAGAAAAACGCCGTCCGGCTTCAGGGCCATGATATCGTCGAGTGACGCGGTGGCCGGGACAACACTGACCCGGTTTCCCGCCCGCACGAGCTGGCGCAGGATGTTGCGCTTGACGCCGTAATCAATGGCAACAATGTGCCGCCGGTGATTATCCTGCCGGCGATAGCCTTCGCCCCAGCGCCATTCGGTCTCATCCCAGTTGTAGCGCTGGGTCGCGGTGACGTCAGGCACCAGGTCCATGCCAACGAGACCCGGCCAGTCGCGCGCCTGCTTCTTCAACGCCTCATAGTCGAATGTGCCATCAGGATGATGGGCGATGACGCCGTTTGGCATGCCGTGGTCGCGGATGAAGGCGGTCAGGGCCCGCGTATCGATCCCCGACAGGGCGATGATGCCGCGTGATTTCAACCAGTCGGAGAGGTGGCGCGTGGCGCGATAATTGGAAGGATGAGTGACATCAGCGCGAAAGATCGCCCCGCGCACGCCGGCACTTGCTGCGAGGTTCACTGTCTCGATGTCTTCCTCATTCGTACCCACATTGCCGATGTGGGGGAAGGTGAAGGTAATGATCTGTCCGGCGTAGGAGGGATCGGTCAGGATTTCCTGATAGCCGGTCATCGCAGTGTTGAAGCACACTTCGCCCACCGCCTCGCCTTCGCCGCCCAGGCCGATGCCGTGGAAGATGGTGCCATCCGCCAGAACCAGACAGGCGGTGGCGCGCATTTCATCGGCGTCGAAGGACGGGGTTGCTTGCATCATCGCCTTGTCCCTTGTATCCGGCACCAGGGCTTGGTGGTTCAGAACGATGTCCTGAGGTCCGCCAGCGCTGCGGGCGCCCGTTCACGATCGGTACCGGGAGGCGACAGGTAAAGGCGCGATCTGGGGCCGTCAACCCCGCGCGGTGCCGATGAAAAGGAATGCAGACATGCGCGAACAGCTGAAGCTTGATCTCAACGCGGCGATGAAAGCGCGCGACGCGTTGAAGGTGGCGACCCTTCGTCTGGTCAACGACGCGGTCAAGAACAAGGATATCGAGGCGCGCGGACTGGGCAAGGGGCCGTTGAGCGATGAGGATATCCTCGGCGTTCTGCAAAAGCTGATCAAGCAGCGCCAGGAAAGCGCCGAGATTTACGAAAAGGCCGGGCGACAGGAGCTGGCGAGCCAGGAACGTGGCGAAATCGCCATTATCGCTGCCTATCTGCCGCAGCAGGTGACGGATGAAGAGATGCGCGCCATCATCGCCCGGATGATTGGCGAGACGCAGGCCGTCAGCCTCAAGGATATGGGAAAAGTAATGAGCGCCCTGCGGGCCGGCTATGCTGGAAAGATGGATTTTGCCAAAGCCAGCACCGCCCTCAAGGACATGCTCAAGGGCTGACGCTGGCAGGGCTTGCTACATGGCGGATGATTTCGCTCTTGCCGAATCGAGGCTGAGGGGGCCAGCGCCGGCAGAGGCGAGGTAGAGAAAAACAAAACAGTAGAGAATCGCCAAGTTTCCTTGGTTCAGCAGAGGAATGAAACCTTTGGGAAAATGCCCGATGAAATAGGCGAACGCCATTAGGCCGCTACAGATGAAGGCAACAAAGCGGGTCTTAAGGCCGATGATGAGGAGGGCGCCACCAACCAGCTCGATAAGGCCGGCAAACCAGATCAGGGAGAGGAAGGCTGGCTGGTTGGGTGTTGGAATGATCCCCAGAATTTTTGCGCACCCATGCTGGATAAAGAGGAGACCGGCCATGATTCGCAAAATACTCAGGAGATAAGGATGAATGCGGTGAAAGCGATCAATCATTTCATTCATTATCCACTCCCTTGTTGCTTTGCCTGTGTATTACGAGCATCTATATGACAAAATTCAATCACGCGTGATGCGCGCGTGATGATTGGGTGTTGCGCAAATCAACCGTGCATTATTGGATCAATTCGCTCATTGACGCTTGTGGCCTACCGGAAAATCAACAGGCAGGCTAAGGTCACATATGCGTTTCCCGCCCGACTTCCTTGATGAACTCCGTGCCCGCCTGCCGCTGTCGGCGGTCGTCGCGCGGCGCGTCAAGTTGAAGAAGCAGGGGCGCGAATGGCGCGGCCTGTCGCCGTTCAACGCCGAGAAGACGCCGTCTTTTTACGTCAACGATCAAAAGGGCTTCTACCATTGCTTTTCTTCGGGAAAGCATGGCGACCAATTCTCCTTCATCATGGAGACGGAAGGGTTGAGTTTTCCCGAAGCCGTCGAGCGGCTTGCCGGCGAGGCGGGTCTCAAGATGCCAGCGGTATCGGCGCAAGCGTCGGACGCCAGCGACAAGCGGCGGGGCCTTTATGATGTCCTTGAGCTCGCGGCGCAGTTTTTTGCAGAAAATCTTCAAGGCAGACAGGGCGCGGCAGCGCGGGGCTATGTGGCTGACCGGGGCCTGAGCGAAGAAACGATTGCTGAGTTCCGCATCGGCTACGCCTCTTCCTCGCGCGAAGCGTTGCGCCAGCATCTGACCGCCAAGTCTGTGTCGCTCGAGGACATGATTGCGGGCGGTCTGCTCATTCACGGTGAGGATATACCGGTTGCCTACGACCGGTTCCGCGAACGTGTGATGTTTCCGATCGAAGACCATCGCGGGCGGGTCGTGGCCTTTGGCGGACGGGCAATGGCAGCCGATGCGCCAGCCAAATATCTGAATTCACCCGAGACCGAGCTGTTCCACAAGGGCTCCATCGTCTTCAACGCGGCGCGGGCGCGCAAGGCCGCCCATCAGAGCGGACGGCTTGTGGTAGTGGAAGGTTATGTCGATGCCATCATGCTCACCCAGGCCGGGATTGGGGAAACGGTGGCACCGCTGGGTACCGCGCTCACCGAGGATCAGCTGGGATTATGCTGGCGGATGGCCGATGAGCCGATCCTGTGTTTTGACGGGGACAAGGCGGGTCTGCGTGCTGCCTATCGAGCGATCGAACTGGCGTTGCCGCGCATCAGCGCCGAAAAAACCATCAGATTTGCCCTGCTGCCCGCCGGCCTTGACCCTGACGATCTCGTCCGACAGCGCGGGCGCGCGGCCATGGAGGACGTGCTGAATGGCGCCCGCCCGCTGGTTGACATGCTGTGGGAGCGGGAAACGGCGGCCATCGACATCACGACGCCGGAGCGCCGTGCCGGGCTCGAGCGCCGGATAGGCGTACTTGCCGCGAGTATTGCCGATGCAAGCGTGCGCCGCCATTACGAGGACGAACTGCGCCGGCGCCTGCGGCGACTTCTGGGGCAGGATGGAGACAGTGCGCAGCGTGGTCCGCGCAGCCCTTACCGCCGCGCGGGTCAAGGGCAAACGGACTGGCGGGCAGGGCGGACCGGCAAGGGCGCGCGGCGCGGTGCTCCGGCCGAGGCCGGGCCCATCGTCGTATCGGAAGCCCTGCGGCGCAGCCCGCTGCTGCGCGGGCAACACAGTGACTGGCCGCAGCGCGAGGCCCTGCTGATGGTGGGCGCGCTCAATCACCCGCTTCTCGTGTCGCGGCATGCGGAAATGTTCTCCCAGCTTGAATTTTCTGATCCCGTGCTGACACGCCTGCAGAAGGCGCTCGCCGCGCAGGTGGTGAATGAGGGCATTGACACGCCCGATGCCCTGTCATCGGCGTTGACCGGGCTTGGATTTTCCCGCGAGTTGCAGCGCCTTGGCGTTTTCATGCGCCAGGGTGGCCTGTGGTTTGTCAGTGTCGAGGCTGATATCAGCGATGCGGAGACGAGTTGGCTGCAGATGGCGGCCTTGCATCGGCGCGCACGCAACATACATAGGGAGTTGAAGCTCGCTGAAGCGGCGTTCGCTGCTGAGCCTAATGCAGAAAACGACCGTCGTCTGATGTCACTGTGGCGCGAATTCTCGCTGCTTGATGGGGCGGAAGCGTTGGTTGAGGGGTATGGGGAGCTTTCGGGCCGCGTCGAGAGGAATGTATAAGCTGGCAAAACGCTGTAATCTGGCTGCCACGACTTGCAGACAGGGCAGGGATTGCGGCATTCTGGTGTGGATTATTTGTTGGAACCGGACCCGCATTTCAAGTGTGGTTAACGGGACGTATACTGTTTCCGGGCTAGCGCATAGAATGAAGACAGGCCTTGGTGGCGGTTTTTTGGCGCCCGCCCGTGGTCTTTAGGGGTCGGAGGAGCCATGGCGCGCAAGGAATTGGTCGAAAAACCCATGGCCCAGAAAACGTCAGGCAGCAAGAAGCCGGTTGGCAAAGACAGCCCCCGTGCTGCCGCATCCGCTCGCAGCGAAACCCTACGGTCAAAGGCGCAGAATATGGGTAAATCAGCAACACATGCGCCAACCAAAGCAAAAACGCCCGTGAAATCAACAGTCGCCAAGGGCGGATCAGCGCCGCAATCGGTTAAAGCCAAGGCTGTGCCGGCATCCGCTGCGGCGCCGGGCAAGCGGGCGGAGAAAAAAACAGGGTTGCCAAAAAGCGAAACATCAAAGACGAAGGCGCCGGAGCGCGATGGCGCACCTGAGACAAAAAAATCTCCGCCTGCCGCCAGCCGATCAGCTTCTGCTGCCGCAACCCCAGGCGGAGCGAAGGCTTCCGGCAAGCTTGCGGCCTCGGACAAGGCGGCGACGATAGCAAAAAAAGCCACCAAGGGTAGCGCCCGCGACGAATTACTTCGCAAGGAATCGAGTTTAAACGGCATGGCAAAAGCGGCGACCGCGACCAAGGATGAAGCACAAGTCGAGGAAAAAGAGGGCCCCGATGGTCCCCTGCTCGATCTGACGGATGCTTCTGTTCGCAAGATGATCAAGCTCGCCAAGAAGCGCGGCTTTGTCACGTATGAAGAATTGAACGAGGTGCTGACGGCGGAAGCAATCGATTCCGAGCGGATCGAGGACGTGCTGGCAATGCTCAACGAGATGGGCATCAACGTTGTCGAGGCGGAAGAGGCGGAAGCGGGCGAGGGCGAGGCTGCCGCCGAAACGGCGGAAGAAGAGGAAGAGGGCGGCGAGCTTGTCGAGGCTACGCCGCGCGCCATCGTCAAATCCGAGACGACGAAAGAGCCTTCCGAGCGGACCGATGACCCGGTGCGCATGTATCTTCGCGAGATGGGGTCTGTCGAGCTGTTGTCGCGCGAGGGCGAAATCGCCATTGCCAAGCGCATCGAGGCCGGCCGTGAGGCGATGATCGCCGGCCTGTGCGAGAGCCCGCTGACCTTCCAGGCCATCATCATCTGGCACGATGAATTATTGCAGGGGAAAATCCTGCTGCGCGACATCATCGATCTTGAAGCGACCTATGCCGGACCTGATGCCAAATTACCGCCAGCGCCCGACATGGTGATGGGCGAAGGCGGCGTTCCGATGGCGGTCATGCCGGGAGCCCCGGTGGCGGCGCCTGTCGCGCCGGCTGCTGCGGCGCCTGCCGCCCGCGCGCCGGGTGAGGTTGATCCGGAGACCGGCGAGTTCGTCCCGCCCACCGGCGAGGATGACAGTGATTTCGACGATGACGAAAACGCCCTGTCGCTTGCGGCGATGGAAGCGGAGCTGAAGCCGCGCGTCATCGAAACCTTCGAGATGGTGGCGTCATCCTACAAGAAGCTGCGCCGCCTGCAGGATCAGGATATTCAGGGGCAGTTGTCCAATGAGCGCCTGTCGCGCCCGCAGGAGCGGCGCTACAAGAAGCTCAAGGACGAGATCGTCGCGGAAGTGAAATTGCTGCGCCTCAATAATGCGCGCATCGAATCGCTGATTGATCAGCTTTACGAGATCAACCGCCGCCTCATCGGCTCAGAGGGGCGCCTGATGCGCCTGGCCGAGAGCTACGGCGTGACGCGCGAGGATTTCCTCAAGCAGTATCAGGGCGCGGAACTTGATCCCAACTGGATCAGGCGCATCGCCAATCTCTCCTCGCGCGGCTGGAAAGTGTTTGTCGGCCACGACAAGGACACCATCAAGCAGATCCGTGGCGACATCCAGATGCTCGCTCACGAAACCGGCCTCGACATCCCGGAATTCCGCCGCATCGTCCAGCTTGTCCAGAAGGGCGAGAAGGAAGCGCGCCAGGCGAAAAAGGAGATGGTGGAAGCGAACCTGCGCCTCGTCATCTCGATTGCCAAGAAATACACCAATCGCGGCCTGCAATTCCTCGATCTCATCCAGGAAGGCAATATCGGCCTGATGAAAGCGGTCGACAAATTCGAGTATCGCCGCGGCTATAAATTCTCAACTTATGCCACGTGGTGGATCAGGCAGGCGATCACCCGCTCGATTGCCGATCAGGCGCGCATCATCCGCATCCCCGTGCACATGATCGAGACGATCAACAAGATCGTGCGCACCTCGCGCCAGATGCTGCATGAGATCGGCCGTGAGCCGACGCCGGAAGAACTCGCCGAAAAGCTCGGCATGCCGCTTGAGAAGGTGCGCAAGGTTCTGAAAATCGCCAAGGAGCCGATCTCGCTCGAGACGCCGATCGGTGACGAGGAAGATTCGCATCTGGGCGATTTCATCGAGGACAAGAACGCGATTCTTCCCATCGACGCGGCAATCCAGTCGAATCTGCGCGAGACCACGACGCGGGTTCTTGCCTCTCTCACCCCTCGTGAGGAGCGGGTGCTGCGCATGCGCTTTGGCATCGGCATGAACACCGACCACACGCTGGAGGAAGTCGGCCAGCAATTCTCGGTGACCCGCGAGCGTATCCGCCAGATCGAGGCAAAGGCTTTGCGCAAGCTCAAACATCCGTCGCGCTCAAGGAAGCTCAGGAGCTTTTTGGATAATTGATCTGCGCTGCTTGACGTTCGTGTTTTGTTCTGATATCGGTTTTCCGGATGGGAGAGCCTTGCGATGGCGTTGATGAGTTCGGAAGTCTATGACGCGTTTGTCTCTGCCGGTACGCCGGAAGACAAGGCACGCAAGGCAGCGGAAGCCATCGCCAATTTCGATAATCGCTTCACGAAGATTGACGGCGAGATCGCTGTCCTCAAATGGATGACGGGCTTTGGCCTCGCCGTCAGCATCGCTATCCTGACTAAGCTCTTTGCGGGTTGAGCAGGCTTTACGCCTCACCCCTCCACCACCATCCCGACAATGCGCCGCACCAGTGGCAGGACAAGGATCAGCGTGGGGAAGGCCACCATCCAGGAGAGCGCCCAAGCCTGCATCCACAGGCGGAGAAAATCGGGCGTCAGGCCAACGCCGCGCAGCGTTGATACGCCTGAGATGATGAACGTCATGATGATGGAGAGGACCAGCGGCATGACGAAGCGGGCGTAGCGGGCGGGCAGTTTGCGGCGTGTCATCGTCGGTGTCGTCCTGCCGAGGCTTTCGCGAGGTGATAGACAGGAACGTTGTGGTAAATGACTCGCAGCGCGATGGCCAGACGGGTCTCACCACCCCTTCGCCATCTCCACCAATTGGTCGAGCGCTGTTCCCCAGCCCTGATGGAAGCCCATCGCCTCGTGGCGCTCGCGGTCGGCCTCGCTTTTATGCAGCACGACGGCGCGGTAGCGTGTGCCGGCGCCCGCAGGTGAGAGCAGGAGGCAGCCGGTCATGGCGATGAAGCCGCCATCGCCTGGACGGTAATCGGGCCCGAGCATGCTCGTCCATATGAGGCGCCGGTTTTTGACGATCTCCAGATAGCAGCCCTCGCCCTCATGGCTCTCGCCGTTTGGTCCTTCCATGCGGGTGAAGAAGCGCCCACCGGGGCGCAGATCAATATCGCATTCGCTGACGCGCCATGGGCGGGGGCAGAACCATTTCCTGAGGTCGGCGGGCTTCGTCCAGGCGCGCCAGACGAGGGCTGGCGGCACATCGACAACGCGCTCCAGCATGAGGTCGAGGCGCGGGTTGAAGGGGGTTGGCAGGTCGCTGGTCACGGGCTCTCCTGTTCTCAGCGCAAGACGGGCGGAGATGAAGCGATGGCGACCGGAAGACCATGCCGTGCGATGTGCCTCGACCCTCGCTGATCCGGCCAGGATATGCCTGAACTCGTGGTGAGGCAGAAAATCGGCCGCACCTCAGTGCGGCCGATTGCGTGATGCTCAGATCGCAGCGAGGTGCGGCTCAGCCTGCCTTGAGATGCTTGAACATGACGGCGCGGGCTTCATCATCGACCTCGGCCTTGAAAGCGAACGTGTCCTTCAGCGCCAGCGCCTTCTGGGCTGCCGGGCGGGCCATGATCTCGTCATGCAGGCGCTTGACGTTCGGCAGTTCGGCCCAGGCCTCCTCGCCGAGGATGAAGGGGATCATGCGGGCCCAGCCCCAGACATCCATGTCGATGATCGAATAGGTTTCGCCCACCATATATTTATGCTTGGCGAGATGGGCATCGAGGATCTTGAAATGGCGCATCGCCTCATACTGGTAGCGCGTGTGGGCATACGGCACTTTCTCAGGCGAGAAATGCTTGAAATGAACCGCCTGGCCGGAGAAGGGGCCAACGCCGGTTGCAACAAACATCAGCCATGACAGCATCTCGCCGCGCACCGGGCTGCCGATCTTCTCGGCGCCTGCGGGGAGGAACTTGCCGGACTTCTCGGCGAGGAAAAGGAGGATGGCGTTTGAATCGAACATCACCACATCGCCATCGACGATGGCCGGCACCTTGCCATTGGGGTTGACGGCGAGGAAGGACGGCTCGAACTGGTGGCCGCGACGGGTGTCGATGGGCATACCTTCATAGGCAATGCCGGCTTCTTCCAGCAGGAGTGCTACCTTCGACGGGTTCGGAGATGCATTGAAGTAGAATTTCAACATGGTATTCCCTCTTGGTTCGATATCGGTCAAAGATGGCCTTGCAAATGGGGATCTGCAATCCACGTCATAGACAATCACGCGCCAAGGCGCGAGAGAGCATGGTGAGCTGCTTCATCACGATCAAATGAGGTTAGGCCAAAAATCGCCTCTGGCCAGTCCGTTCGTCAATGTATAATGAATTCAAAATCAGGCGTCGGAGATCAATCGGCGCCTCTTCGCTGTCTAGGGAGATAACTATATGACTGGACCACTCAACATTCTGATCCTCGGCGCGTCCTACGGATCGCTGCTGGGCACCAAAATCCTGATGGGGGGGCATAATGTCCATCTCATCTGTCTGCCGGCGGAAGCTGAGCTCTTCAACAGCGAAGGGGCGATTGTCCGCACGCCGATCAAGGGGCGGGATGGTCTGGTCGAGATCCGCAGCAAGGATTTGCCCGGCAAGCTGACCGCGTCGGGACCAGGTGACGTCGATCCCGCGACATTCGATCTTATTGCGCTTGCCATGCAGGAGCCGCAATACCGCTCCGACGGGGTGCGTCAGCTTCTGGAGAAAGTAGCCAAAAGCGGCAAGCCCTGCATGTCGATCATGAACATGCCGCCGCTGCCTTATCTGGCGCGCATTCCCGGCCTTGATGTCGCCGGCCTGCGGAGTTGTTTCACCGACGCCACGGTGTGGGACAGCTTCGATATCGAAAAAATGACGCTGTGCAGCCCTGATCCGCAAGCCTTCCGTCCGCCGGAGGAAAAGCTAAACGTTCTTCAGGTGCGCCTGCCCACCAATTTCAAGGCCGCGCGTTTCAAATCCGATGCCGATACGGCGATCATGAAGCGTCTTGAGGTCGATATCGAAGCAGCGCGTTTTGCCGTTGGCAGCGAAACGCTCCAGATCCCGGTGAAACTCAAGGTTTATGACTCGATTTTTGTACCGATGGCCAAATGGGCGATGCTGATTGCCGGCAATTATCGCTGCGTGAAGCGTGACGGCATTGTCGCGACACGCGATGCGGTGCACGCGAATATCGAGGAGTCGCGGGAAATCTATGAATGGGTGGAACAGTTGTGCATTTCACTTGGTGCTGATCCCTCCGACATGGTGCCGTTCGAGAAATATGCCAATGCGGCGCTGTCGCTGCTCACACCGGCCTCGGCGGCGCGCGCGCTGGCCAATGGCGCGATGAATATCGAGCGGGTTGATCTGATGGTCAAAACGGTCGCGGCGCAGCGGGGCAAGAATCTTCCGGCAGTGGATGAGATCGTCGCCACCGTCGAATCCTGGCTTGCCAAAAATCGTGCGAAGCCTGCGTGATCGGCCGGTTATCATGACCCGGCTCACCGTCAGGTGAGTTGGGGAAGCGTCGGCAGGGGGTGGGGCCATGGATAGGAATGCCGATGATCCGCGCGGCCGTCTCACCTTGCGGATCTCGGCCATGCCGGCTGACACCAATGCCAATGGTGATATCTTCGGTGGCTGGGTGATGGCGCGCATGGATCAGGCGGGGGGCATCGCCGGCGTTGAATTCGCTCATGGCCGGGTTGTGACTGTGAAGGTCGATGCCATGACCTTTCTGAAGCCGATGAAAGTCGGCGACGTCCTGTGTGTCTACACCGATATCGGTCGCGTCGGCCGCACCTCGTTTGCAATCCATATCGAAGCGTGGGCGCAGCGCTTCATGACGGTCAACATGGAGAAGGTGACGGAAGCCGATTTCACCTTCGTGGCGGTTGACGAGGATGGCAGGCCGCGCCCGGTGATGCCGGGCTGAGGGGCTTGACAGTGTGGCGGCCTTCGCGGCTGTCACCAATTTGTCTTACAAACGCCATTGCCGGTTCACGCCGACGCGCCACACCACTGGTGATGTGCCCATGCGGGCACGCGTGAACAGGGCAGGCGGAGAGAGATCATGAGAACACCTATCCTTATGGCGGCGCTGACGGGAGCGATGTTGTCGTTTGGTGCCCACGCCCAAGAAAAAACGCTTGATGGCAAGCCACCGCTGGTGATCGGCCATCGCGGGGCAGCCGGCTATCTGCCCGACCACACGATGGAAGGCTACAAGCGCGCCATCGAGATGGGGGTTGATTTCATCGAGCCTGATCTTGTTTCAACCAAGGATGGTGTGCTGATTGCCCGTCATGAGCCGATGCTGGGCGGAACCACCGATGTCGCAACCAAGCCTGAATTTGCCGCGCGCAAGCGCAAGGTGAAGGTCGACGGGGTCGACACCGAGGATTTCTTTGCCTTCGATTTCACCCTTGCGGAAATCAAGACGCTGCGGGCCATCCAGCCCCTGAAAGAACGTGACCAGAGCCATAATGGCAAATACGCCATCCCGACGTTCCAGGAGATCATCGATCTGGCGAAGTCGGAGAGCCTCAGAGCGGGGCGGACGATCGGCGTCTATCCCGAAACCAAGCATCCGACGCTCCATGCAGCGCTTGGACTGCCGCTGGAGGATCGGCTGCTCGATATGCTCAAGGCTGCCGGCTGGACGGAGAAAACCTCGCCGGTCATCATCCAGAGCTTTGAGACCGGCAACCTTAAATACATGCGCAAGAAGACCAATGTCCGGATCATTCAGCTGGTGGATGCCGATGATGTCGACAAGGATGGCGGCATCGTCCTCGCAGCCCCCTTCGACAAACCCTATGATTTTGTCGTGACCGGAGATCGGCGCACCTTCGCTGATCTGGTGACCAAGGAAGGGTTGGCGGAGATCAAGACCTATGCTGATGGCGTGGGGCCATGGAAGCCCTATCTGATGAGCGCCAGGCAGGAGATCGGGGCCGACGGCAAGCCGAAGGACCTTAATGGCGATGGCAAGATCGATGAGCAGGATCGCGTCTTGCTGGCACCCACCGATGTGGTGAAGAATGCCCATGCATTGGGCCTGTTCGTCCACACCTGGACATTCCGCTCCGAGCCGCGCCGCCTTGCCTCGAATTTCAAGGGCGACCCGCAGGCTGAATACAAGGCCTATTTCGCGCTCGGCATTGACGGATTGTTCAGCGACTTCGGGGATCAGGCCGTCAAGGCGCGCTAAGCACAGGAAAGCGGCGAGCGCGTGGAAGCGTTCGCCGCTGATCCTTTAGCCGATCACGCTGCGCAGGATCGGCAAGCCGCTGATCTCAACCTCCACGACGTCGCCTTTTTTAAGGAAACGTCCCGAGCCGAAGCCAACACCTGGCGGCGTGCCGGTGGCGATGATGTCGCCCGGGCTGAGGCGGACACGGGTTGAAATGAAGGAAACGATCTGCGGGATGTCGAACACCATGTCGGCGATCGCTGCATTCTGCCGCTCCTCGCCATTGACGCGGGTCATCACCCGGGTGCGCCTGGCCTTGAGGTCATCAGCGATGTGGGCAACGGGGACAAAACGGCCAACCGGCGTGGAGCGGTCAAGGCTCTTTGCCGAGAACCAGTCGAGATGGGTGCGCTGGCCGGCTTTCACGTCCTGCAGGTCGCGTGCGGTCGTGTCATTGAAGGCTGCAACGCCCGCCACATAATCCCAGGCCTTGTCAACAGAAACGGCCAGCGCTTCCTTGCCGATCATGATCGCCAGCTCTCCCTCATAATCGAGCTTGCTGTAGATGGCCGGTGGCGCGATCAAGGCGGTTGGCGCAATCATCGCCTCCTGGCTTTTGAAGAACAGGAGCGGCGATTCCGGTACGGGCTGCTTGGCCTCGGCGGCATGGTTGACGTAATTGAGGGCCATGCACAGGATTTTGGCGTTGCTGTCGACGTTGGGCAGGATGTCGGCTGAAGCAAGGGGAATTGTTGTTGTCGTTGCCTGACCTTTGCCGGTCAAGGCGTCGGCAAGACTGGTGCTTGACCACAGTGTGGCCTTGTCGCCATCGATCCGTGCGATGGCCGGTTTGCCTTGATGGGAGATACGAACAAACTGCGTCGGTGCATGGGATGTTGGCGCGGTCTGTGCCTGCGCCTGATCAACCAGGATGGCGGCGCCTGCGACTGCAACGAATGAACGGCGTGAGAGCATGGAAAATCCTCCTCGTGACTTCGCCCTTGACGGTATTTTTCCGATGAGCGAGAGCAGGATATGGCGCTGCAGATTTGCGATCCATCCGCCAAAATGGCACGATATTGATGCGAAAGCGGCATGAATGCCGGTGCGGCGAAAGTCCTTTTGTCATTGCCCGGGCACAACGCATTGCCTCGTGCCGTTTCGCCTGTCACTCTTGGGCAAAAGGGAGAGAGATAATGCGCATGTTGGCGGTACTGGCAGTGGTGATGACGATGGCCCTGAGCGTCACGGGGGCAGACGCCGATGACATCCGTGTGTTCACCACGGGCGCGCCCAAACATGTGGTTGAGGTGCTGGCGCAGACTTATGCGGCCAAAGGGGGACACAAGATCATCTTGACCCAGGATACGGCAGGCGGCCTCAGGAAGCGCATGGAAGAAGGATTCCAGGCCGATATTGTGGTGGCAACGCCGGTGGTGCTGGATGCGCTGGCGGTCAGTGGGCAGGTCGTCAAGGGGACGCGGCTTGATTTTGCACGAACGGGCGTTGGCGTCGGGGTGAAGGAAGGCTTGGTAAAACCGGACATTTCAACCGTTGAAAGCTTCAAGGCAGCGGTCATTGCCGCGCGCGCTGTAGCGCTTCCTGATCCAAAAGCCGGTGGCACGAGTGCGGCCTATATCGAGGCCATGCTCAAAAAGCTCGATATTGCCGAATTGGTGCACAAGAAGGTACGTTACCAGGCGGGTGGTTTTGCAGCCGATCTGGTAGCAAGCGGCGAAGCGGATTTGGTGATCCATCAAATCAGCGAAATCAGGCCGGTCAAGGGTGTGACCTATGTCGGACCGCTGCCCAAGGAGATCGAATCGGTGACGACCTATTCTGCCGCTCTGGCGACATCGGGCGAGAAAAACGCCGTAGCGCGTGGGCTTTTGGACGTGTTTGCAACGCTCGAGGCGCGCAAAGTCGTCGAGGAGCATTCTATGGATCCAGTCAGGTAGCAAGCCGATGAGCTGGTTCACGTCTCTTTTTGGTGGCAGATCAGCTGCGACCCCAAGCGAGCGGCAAGGCGTGCCGGTCGAATACAAGGGCTTTGTCATCCGCCCGGCGCCTTACAGCGAAAACGGTCAATTCCAGACAGCGGGCTTCATCGACAAGGTGATCGGCGATGAAACGAAGACGCACCGCTTTGTGCGTGCCGACCGGCAGGCTGACTTTGACGGGGCGGTGGCCTTCACGACGATGAAGGCGCGCCAGCTCATCGACGAGCAGGGCGATCGCCTCTTCACCTGAGGAAACGTCATGCAGGCGCGGCGTGTCATCCAGGTTGTCGGCTGTCATGCCGAGGGCGAAATCGGCGATGTCATCGTTGGCGGCATCCTGCCACCGCCCGGTGACAGCGTGTGTGCCATGATGCAGACCTTTGCCCGCGAGCAGGACGGGCTGCGGCGCTTTCTATTGTGCGAGCCGCGTGGTTCGGTGGCGCGTCACATCAATCTGATTGTCCCGGCAAAACGCCCTGACTGTGCAGCCGGCGCCATCATCATGGAGCCCACCGAATATCCGCCGATGTCGGGCTCAAACACCATCTGCATTGCGACCGTCCTGCTTGAAACTGGCATGGTGGCGATGGTGGAGCCCGAGACACGCTTTCGGCTCGATATGCCGGGCGGACCGGTCGATGTGGTCGCCCGCTGCCAGAACGGCAAATGCCAATCGGTGATCCTGCGCAATGTGCCCTGTCAGGCCCTGCTCCTTGACCAGAAGCTGCGGCTCAGCGATGGCCGTGAGATCGTGATCGATATCGCTTATGGCGGCATGATCTACGCGCTGGTCGATGCAACGCGGCTTGGCTTTCGTCTGGAGGCGAGCGAAGCGCGGGCGCTGGCTGAGCTGGGCGAAGCGGTGCGGGTGGCAGCGCGCGCGCAGTTTCCCGATGTTGCGCATCCGGAGAACCCGGCTATTCGTGGCGTGTCGATTGTCCAGCTCAACGCGCCGTTTGCAGGACCGGGAACGGTGGCGCGCAACACCTGCATCGTTGCACCTGGACGCTCGGATCGCAGCCCGACGGGAACCGGGTTGTCGGCAAGGCTTGCTGTCCTGCACGCGCGCGGCTTGATGACACTTGGCGATAGTCTCGTCCATGAATCGCTCATCGGTTCACGCTTTCGCGGTGTCATCGAGGAAGAAGCACAGCTTGGCGGGCATCCAGCCATCATCCCCAGCATCGAGGGACGGGGCTGGATCACCGGATTTCATCACTACGTGCTTGACCCGAGCGATCCTTATCCCGAGGGCTATGTTCTGTCGGATACATGGGGCGTCGGCGATGGCGGCAGAACGATGCTCAGTCAGGAGTGACGCTCACCCTGCCGACTGCATGACTGCATCGCGACCGGAGTGATTGACTTCACGAGGGCGGCTGATGATGGTGCTGCCATGATAATGGCGCGTTCCGAAGCTCTGCCCGATAGCCCCTACGCCTATTGGCGTCTCCTGCTGGCGCTGGTGATCGCGACCATTTCGGGCGTTGGCATGTGGGCGATCATCGTGGTCCTGCCAGCGGTTCAGGCCGAGTTTGGCATCGCCCGTGGCCAGGCATCCCTTCCCTATACGTTGACGATGGTTGGATTTGCCTTCGGCACCATCGTGCTTGGCCGCATGTCGGATCGCTTCGGAATTGTGCTGCCGATCATCCTCGCCAGCCTTGCATCGGGCATCGGATTTGTTCTGGCGGGCTTGGTGCCCGGCGTGATTGCGTTTTCTTTATGCCATCTGCTGATCGGGATGGGAGCCGGGGCGGGGTTCGCGCCGATGATGGCCGATATCTCGCACTGGTTCGTCAGGAAGCGGGGACTTGCTGTCGTTATCGTTGCATCCGGCAATTACCTTGCCGGCACGGTGTGGCCGCTGATCATCACGGCTTCAATGCCGCATTTCGGTTGGCGCGGCACCTATATCGGCATCGGCATTGCTGTTGCGGTGCTCATCCTGCCGCTGTCATTGCTGGTGCGCCGGCGCCCGTCGCAGCGCGTGATGGATGAGGCAAGGGCTGCCACGGAAGCGGCGCGGGCTGATCTTGGTGTTTCGCCGCGCGCGCTGCAGGTCCTCCTGATGATTGCCGGCTTTTCCTGTTGTGTCGCCATGTCGATGCCGCAAGTGCATATTGTCGCCTATTGCGGAGACCTCGGTTACGGCGTGGCGCGGGGCGCTGAAATGCTGTCGCTGATGCTTTTTCTTGGCATTTTCTCGCGCATCGCCTCAGGTATTCTTGCTGACCGTATCGGTGGCTCGACGACGCTCGTCATCGGCTCGCTGATGCAGGGCATCGCCCTTGTCCTCTACCTCTATTTCGATGGATTGACGTCGCTTTACGTCATCTCTGGCATCTTCGGCCTGTTTCAGGGCGGTATCGTGCCGATGTATGCGGTGATCTGCCGGGAATTCCTGCCGCCGCAAGAGGCCGGGCAGCGCATCGGCTTCGTCATTTCGGCGACCATCGCCGGCATGGCGGTCGGCGGCTATATGTCGGGCGTTATTTTCGACCTGACGTTTTCCTACCAGCTGGCCTTCCTCAACGGGGCGGTGTGGAACGGCGTCAATCTCGCTATCGTCGCCTGGCTGCTGTGGCGCCGCCGTCAGGCTACCCAATTGCAGACAGCCTGAAGTCGGCTCAGCGCCAGCGATAATTGAAGCTGATGGAGATGCGCTCGGCGCTCGCGCGGTTGGGGCGCACCTCGTGGCGCAGCCAGCTTTCCCATAGCAGCAGTGAGCCTGGTCTGGGCTCGCGCTCGATGAAGCTTTGCATGTCAGTGCCGGCTTTCTTGCGGCGCGGCGGCGCGGCCATCATCGCCGGCAGGCGCGGATCCTCGAAACGGATCGCGCCGGCGCCTTCTGGCGATGTGACATAAAACGTGCCGCTGACGACAGAATGCGGATGAAGATGGCCGGCATGGAAGCCACCGGGATCAAGAACGTTCACCCACAGGCTGTCGAGGACGAGCGGGTGCTCGCCCAGATCAAAACCGACCTCATCAGCAAACCGTGCCACGTGACGATCAAGCGAACGCACCAGCGATTTCACAACAGAAAAGCGCCATGGCAGATCGTTCAGCGACCCGTAAGAGGTGTAGCCCGGATAGGCGTGAGCCAGGCACCACGCCCGCCCCGCCTCGTCATCTATGGCGAGCTGGCGACAGGCTGTTTCAAGATCGGCCAGGGTGGCGGCTGAGCCAGAGCGGGCCGCATAGAGTTTGGTGACGAAGAGCGTATCGGTCTTTGACATGGGGCACCCGCTGCAAGATCGCAGCGGTAATCTGGTGCCGGCCGGCTGTCAAAGCGCCTCGTAAGTGATTTTTGCAGTGCCGCGCGCGACAAAGCCGAGCTGACGGGCGGCGGCCTCGCTCACATCAAGCACGCGGCGGCGCACGAAGGGGCCGCGATCATTGACGCGCACGACGACGCTTTTGCCGTTTGACAGGTTGGTGACACGCAATTGGGTCCCGAAGGGCAGGGTGCGATGGGCAGCCGTCAGGGCGTGGCGGTTGAAACGGGCGCCCGAGGCGGTCCGATGCCCATGAAGCTCGGCGCCGTAATAGGAAGCAACGCCAATGTGCTTCGATGAAGCGGCGATGGCAAAATTCGAACAAGTGCTGGCAACAATGACAAGAAGAACGCGCGTAGCAGCGTGAATGGACCGCATCATTTTGATTTATCCTGAAAGGGGAACGGAGGCGCGGCTTCACATCAATCGCGCGCCATGATGAATACAATTATTGTGCAGTGCAATATGTCAAAAGAATGAGCTTGGCAAGGTCCTATGATGGCTGTGTTATGTCGGATGACAGCGTCATGATCCAGACGCAGCATGCTCTATTGAAGTGGCAGGATTTCCCAATCGACGCTGACATTTGCGGAGATCGTGCTTTCGCCGGCCTCGATCGGGGGAGGGGCGGGCAAGGCGGCAGCGCGCACTTCGGCTGACAATGCGCGGGCGCGGGCAAAAGTTTCACCCTCACGTACCATCAATACACGTCCAAGGCGAAAACCCAACCCTTCAGCATAGAGTTTAGCGCGCGCGAGCGCATCCGCCATTGCTGCCTTGCGCGCCTCGTTGCGCTTCATCTCCGGGTCGGCCAACGAAAAATTCGGCCCGCTGACTGTATTGGCGCCGAGCGAAACGGCCCGTTCGAGCAGGTCGCCTACCTTGGTGAGATCGCGTATCTGCACGATGAGCGTGTTGGTGGCGCGATAGCTGGCGATGCGCGGCGTGGTGGAGCGGTTGGGATCAGACGTGTAGAGAGGCTGAATGGTATAGTTCGACGTTTGCAGGTCACGCGCCTCGACACCGCCAGCCTTGAGGCTGTTGACGGCCTCATTCATGGCGCGGTTGTTGGCCTGGGCGGCGTCACGGGCGTTGGCTCCCTGGGTCACGACGCCGATGGTCAGGGTGGCGATGTCGGGCGTGGCATGCGCTTCACCCCGGCCCGTCAATGACAGGCGGGCCGGTTCGGCGCCATCGCCATCGGCGGCGTGGAGGGATGTGGTGGAGCAAGCGGCTGCGATCGCCAAAGCGATCATCAGCATGAAGCGGGTGCGCAGTTCTGAAAAGTTTGCCATCATCGTCTCCGCTGCGCCAGGTTCGGGCGCATTGATTGAGGCTGGAAGGTGTTATGGGCGGTATGATGGCGCGAAAATGGCGCTGCAGGGAGGAAAGAATGCGGGTCTTGTGGTTGGCGCTCGGGCTGATCGCGGCGGCTATACCGGCGGCGCGGGCTGATTCAGCCCTGCTTGATGAGATTATTGCGCGAGGCACGCTCAAAGTCGGCATGACGGGGGATTACAGACCGTTCAGCGAGAAGAACAAGACCAGCGGCGCTTATGAAGGGCTTGATGTCGATATGGCTGAGGCGCTGGCCAAGGCGCTTGGCGTCAAGATGGAGATCGTGCCCACTGCCTGGGGGAAGATGCTCGCTGACCTTGAGGCTGGCGCCTTCGATATTGCGGTGGGCGGGGTGTCCATCACGCTTGACCGGCAGAAGAAGGCCTATTTCTCCACCCCTTTGCTGCGTGATGGCAAGACGCCGATTGCGCGCTGCGTCGACAAGGAGCGCTTCGCCGAGATCAAGGATATCGACAAGCCGGAAGTGCGGGTGGTGGTCAATCCCGGGGGTACGAATGAACGCTTCGCGCGTGCCAACATCAAGACCGCGCCGATCCGTGTGCACCCCGACAATACGACAATCTTTGATGAGATCGTGCAGGGTCGGGCCGATGTGATGATCACGGATGCGGTGGAGACGAGGCTACAGCAGAAGCTGCGTCCCGAACTCTGCGCCCTCCATCCCGACAAGCCTTTCGATTTTTCCGAGAAGGCCTACATGATGCGGCGCGATTATGCGCTGAAGCTCTTTGTCGATCAGTGGCTGCATCAGATGCGCGAGACAGGAGCCTACGCGAAGCTCTTTTCCAAATGGGTGGAATGAGGCGTCATGGTTGATGGTGCACCCGGCCGTACCGTCACGCCGTCGATCCTTCTCGACGAGGCTGAGCTTGTGTTTACCCCCTTGCGCGCGGCAGCCGGGCCGGGTGGGCAGAATGTCAACAAGGTAGCAACGGCCATCGAGTTGCGGTTCGATGCGCGGCGCTCGCGCAGCCTGACCAATGACGTCTCGATCCGCCTGCAGAAACTGGCCGGCAGTCGGCTCACCAATGACGGTGTCGTGGTCATCCGGGCACAGAGCTATCGCAGCCAGGAACGCAACCGGCAGGACGCGATCGACAGGCTTTTGGAGTTGATCGGCAAGGCAGCGGTTGCGCCCAAGCGGCGCAGGGCCACCAAAGTGCCGAAGGGTGCCAAGGAAGAGCGTATCCGTACCAAGCAGCAGCGCGGGTCGGTCAAGAGCCTGCGCAGCAAGGTGCGGGGGGAATAAGCGTGCGTCAAACCGCGCAGGGCGGATAGGACATCCCTGCTGTCTTGACCGCGGATGAAGAGAGGGCGCAGCCTTCGCGTAACACGACATAAAGCGGGAGGACAAAATGCAGTGGTCGCGCCGGGATTTTCTCACCCATTCGACAGCTTCAATCGCCGCCATCGGCGTTGGTGCGGCCGCCCGCGCGGCGATCGGACCAAACGACAAATTCGATCTCATCGTCAAAGGCGGCGATGTGCTTGACCCCAGCCAGAATCTCAAAGGCAAACGCGATATCGGTATCCGCTATGGGGTGATCGAAGCGATCGAGGCATCCATACCCGCCGAGCGAGCGCTCAAGGTGATGGATGTCTCGGGCAAGCTCGTCATCCCCGGCCTGATCGATCTCCACGCCCATGTCTATCCCTATGGCTCGGCGATCGGCATTCCGGCTGACGAACTCATCCCGTTTCAGGCAACGACCACGATGGTGTCGGCGGGCGATGCGGGTGCCAATAATTTCGCGGCCTTCCGCCGCTATGTCGTACCGCAGACGCGCACCAGGCTTTATGCCTTCGTCCACATCGCCAATGTTGGTCTCACTCCGTTTCCGGTGGCAGAACTTTATAATATCGATTTCGCGCAGGTCGATGCCTGCGCCAAGACGGTGGCCGAAAATGCTGATATCGCGCTTGGGGTTAAAGTACGCATGTCGGAAAATGTCATCGCCAAGCATGGCAACGAGCCGCTGAAGCGGGCGATCCTTGCCTGCGAGCGCTCCGGTATGCCCGCCAAGATCATGTGCCATATCGGCGGGGTCGATACCGCTCAGCTGATGTCGGACATTCTTGATCTGCTGCGTCCTGGCGACGTGTTGACGCATTCCTATTCGGGTGCTCCGAACCTGTCGAACGTCTTCACCAATATCGTGCAAGACGGCAAGCTGTTGCCGGCAGCCCTTGCTGCCAAGCAGCGCGGCGTCATCTTCGATGTCGGTCATGGTGGCGGCAGTTTCGATTATACGGTCGCCGACATTGCCATTCAGGCCGGCGCGGAGCCTGATACGATTTCATCCGACGCGCATGTTTTTTCTGCCAATACGCCCGGCATGCCTTACCTCACCTGGGTCATGAGCAAATTCCTCAATCTGGGGTTTTCACTGGAACAGGTGGTGACGATGGCGACCGCAAAGCCTGCCTCCATCATCAATCGCGCCCCAAAGCTTGGTACCCTTCAGACCGGTGCGCCCGGTGATGTCTCGGTGCTGGAGATGGTTGAGGGGCCGGTTGAGTTCGTTGATACGCGCAACAACAAACGGCAGGGCAAGGTGCAGCTCAGGCCGGTGACCGTAGTGATCGGCGGGGTTCCTTACGGGCGCCCTTATCAATCCCCCTTCTCGGTACGGTGAGGGCAAGTCCGGCGCGTGTATTATTTCCATTATAGAAATAATATCGGTCTTTTTATCCCACTAATCATCAGAATGGATATGACCTATTGTCTGGCCGTCCGCCTCCCTCGTGAGACGTCTGCCCTTTCAGGAGTTCATGTCATGTCGATATCGCAACAGGCCATAGCGGCAACGCTTCTTCGCCTCACTCTTGGCGTTACTTTCCTGGCGCATGGTTTGCTCAAACTGTTCGTTTTCACCGTGCCCGGTACGGTCGGGTTCTTCGAGAGTATCGGTTTCCCCGGTGCGCTTGCCTATTACGCCATCGCCATTGAGGTGGTGGGCGGTGTTATGCTGATCGCCGGTCTTTATGTGCGCCACGTGGCGCTTGCCGCATTGCCGCTGCTTGTCGGTGCGATCCTGGTTCATTCCGGCAATGGCTGGCTCTTTTCGAATGCCAATGGCGGCTGGGAATTTCCATTGTTCTGGACGATGACCTTGATTGTCCAGGCGCTGCTCGGCAATGGCGCTTATGCCTTGCAGGATGTTGTGAGCGCTTCCGGATCGCTGCGTAAAGTGGCAGCCTGATAGCACGAGCAGGGAGCACGGCGTGATCGCCGCGCTCTTTGCTTTGGTATTTTTGTCCAACCAAGGTCAATCGCCATGCTTCAGTCGCATCAATCGCCGCTTCACATCGGCGCCGTCACCCTCATTGCCAGAGACGCGCCTCGACTTGCTGATTACTACCAGCAGATCATCGGCCTTGATGTCGTTGACAGGCATGATGGGCGCATCTCGCTTGGCTCAGGAGGAGAGGCCTATCTCCATCTCACCCATAGTCCGAAGGCGGCAGAGGAATCGCCGCGCTCAGCCGGGCTTTTTCATACCGCCTTCCTCCTGCCATCGCGGGCTGACCTTGGCCGCTGGTTTGCGGGCGTGCATGGGCGCGGGGCGGAATTTTCAGGCGCGTCCGATCATGGGGTGAGTGAGGCTTTTTACCTCGATGATCCCGAGGGTAATGGCATCGAGGTCTATGCTGATCGACCGCGCGATGAGTGGCCAAGACGCGATGGCGGCGTCAACATGACGACCGAGCGCATGGATGTCGAAGGGGTGATTTCTGCGGGCGCCGCAGCTGACGCCCATCGCGGTTTTCCGCCTGAAGCGCGCATCGGCCATGTGCATTTGCGCGTTGGCGATATCAACGCGGTCCGCAGCTTTTACATTGACCAGCTCGGGCTTCAGGAAATGGACCGGCGGCCAGGCGGGGTTTTCTTTTCCGCTGGCGGCTATCATCACCACATCGCCACCAATCAATGGCAATCGGCGGGCGCGCCGCCGCGGCCCTCGGCTACAACCGGTCTGGCTGAGGTCGAGATCAGGGTGAGTGACGAGGCTGTCATGGCTTCTTTCCAGGCAAGGTCCAAGGCTGACGCCGATGGCCTCATCCGCCTCAAGGATCCAGCCGGGCTGGCCTTTGCGATCAGTTCGCCAAGCCCATGATGGCGCGCGCTTCGGCAACGCTTGCCGGATGGCGGCCATATTGGGCGCACAGGTCAGCCAACCGCTTGACGAGCGCCGCGTTGGAGGGGGCCAGCGTGTCGCGATCCAGGCGCACATTATCCTCAAGCCCGGTGCGGCAATGGCCGCCGCCGGCGAGCGACCAGTGATTGAGCGTCAGCTGGTCCTTGCCGATGCCAGCGCCCGTCCAGGTGGCCTCAGGCGCCAGCCGCTTCAGTGTTGATATGAAGAAATCGAACGAGGCGCGATCAACCGGCATGGCATTTTTTACCCCCATGACGAATTGCACGTGGAGCCGACCGGGGATGGCGCCTGACCGGTTCATTTCAACCGCCTTGAAGATCATCGACAGGTCAAAGGCTTCGATCTCGGGTTTGACGTTGTAGGTTTTCATCTCGGCGGCGAGCCAGTCGACAAGCTCGGGGCTGTTTTCGTAAACGCGGGTCGGAAAGTTGACCGAGCCGGTGGAGAGAGACGCCATGTCGGGTTGCAGTGGCAGCATGCCGCCGCGCTCGCGGCCTGCGCCCGAGCGCCCGCCGGTCGAGAACTGGATGATGATACCAGGGCAGTGCTTCTTCAGACCCTCCTGAAGGCGGGCGAAGCGCTCGGGGTCGGAGGTCGGCGTCTGGTCGTCATTGCGCACATGGGCGTGAACAAGCGTGGCGCCTGCCTCGAAGGCAGCGTGGGTCGAGTCAATCTGTTCGGCCACCGAAATGGGGACGGCGGGGTTGTCCTTCTTGGTTGGCAATGAACCGGTGATGGCGACGGTGATGATGCAGGGTGTCGTCATCGGCTGGTCCTTCAGGTGCTGGTCGTTGTTGTAAAATCACAGGTCAAAAAAGACAGTTTCCTGAGGCCCCTGCATGTGGATGTCAAAGCGATACTTGCCCGCCGCGTGGTGGTCGGCAATCAGGGTTGACCGGCGGCCGGCGGGCACGAGAGCCAGAATCGGATCATGGGTATTGGCTTTCACCTCATCGGAAAAATAGATGCGGGTGAAGGCATGCAGCAGCAGACCGCGCATCATGACGGTGACATTGATAAAGGGTGCATCATCGGGCCGGGCGATGCCGGGCTTGATGGTATCGAAAAAGAACCCGCCATCGGCGTTGGTTCCACAGCGCCCGAAGCCGGTGAAGCGGCTATTGACCCCGTCTGTGCCCGGATATCGCCCTGTGGCGTCAGCCTGCCACAATTCGATCATGGCGTCGTTGACCGGTTTCTCAGCCCCGTCGAAGACGCAGCCGGCGATGTGTATATGCGTCCCTTCCACCTCCGGCCCGGCCATACAGGGGGTGACGATGCTCGCAAAGTCGTAGCCATACTGAGACGGCGTCAGGCCGTAGGCGAAATAGGGCCCCACCGTTTGCGACGGCGTCTGTCCAAGCTTCCCTCTGGTGCTCATCAGGCTTTTTCCCACACCGATGAATGGGTGCCGCGCAGGACGATGTCGAAGACAAAGCCAAGCGCGAAGCCTTCCTCGGTAACATCAAGCGAGAAGTGAGACACCATGCGGGCGCGGACGTTTTCGGGCGAACTGTTATAGATCGGATCGAAGGTCAGCAGCGGGTCACCGGGAAAATACATCTGCGTCACCAGTCGGGTAGCGAACTGCCTGCCGAAGACGGAAAAATGAATGTGGTTGGGGCGCCAGGCATTCGGGTGATTGCCCCACGGGTAAGCGCCAGGCTTGATGGTGAGAAAGCGATAGCGGCCCTCACTATCGGTCAGGCAGCGGCCACCGCCGAAGAAATTAGGGTCCAGGGGGGCTGGATGCTGGTCAACCTTATGAATGTAGCGGCCGGCGGCGTTGGCCTGCCAGATTTCAATCAATGCGCCCGGTACCGGACGCTCGTCTTCGTCCAGCAGACGGCCGGTGATGATGATGCGCTCACCCAGCGGTGCGCCATTGCGCTGGCCGTTGCGGGTGAGATCGCTGTCAAGCGCACCGATCAGCTCGTGGCCGAAAACCGGGCCATCGAGTGCGGCCAACGCAGGTTTGAGCGGTATCAGCGGTCTGGTCGGGCCGCGCAGCGCGGTTGAGCGATAGCCGCTGTCGATATAGGCTGGCTGGGATGACCAATCGCGCGGGTTCAGATCGAGCATGGAATGTCCTTGGTCAAGTGATCGGGCGGCTAATCAACAATTTCGTTGTGCCAACCGGCAAATGACCGGATGATAATCGTTTCGCCTGTCACCTCAAGGAATTTTGCCGGAGCGTGGCATGGATCGGTCGGGCATGCCCGGCATTGTTCTGGCGAGCATGAGACAGGTCGAGGGTGAGAGCGGATCCGATGCGGCTGTTGCGGATGGTCTCGGGGATCAGCATGACGCTGCTTTCCTTCATCGCCAGCGCGCAAATCGCGCCGCAGCCTCTGCCGCGCCCTGATGCGGTTCGGCCTGATCCCGTCCCGCCGGCAAGCCTTGCAGCGCCATCGCCTGACGAGGCGGCTGATTGTCTTTTCCAGCTCAAGCGGCAAAAGGTACGGTTCAATGCGAGCGGCCGCAGCGAGCGTGGTTCCTGCAGCGTGGATAACACCGTCGAGATCGAGGCGGTGGACACGCCTTTCGGCTTGGTATCGTTTCCTGACAAGCCGGTCCTTGCCTGCGATTTTGCCGCAACGCTGACATCCTTCGTGCAGGATATCGCTGCGCCCCTGGCACGCGCCAGATTTTCCGCGCCTCTATCCCACGTAGCGACGGGGCCTGGGTATGTCTGTCGCAACCGCAACAACCAGTCTGACACCAAACCAAGCGAGCATGCAAAGGCGGCGGCGGTGGATGTGGCGATGTTTACGCTCGGCGATGGCCGACAGATCGCGGTTCATCCGGATGATGGCAAGAACGATGCCGCCACACTTGCCTTTGTCCGGGGCCTCAGACGTGCAGCCTGCGGCTATTTCACAACTGTCCTTGGCCCAGGCTCCAACGCTGAACACGGCAATCATTTTCATTTCGATACGGCGCTGCATGGACGCACCGCCAATTACCGCATCTGCGAGTAGATGGCGGTCTGATCACGACGCGCTTGTTTCCACCAGAGGGAACGATTGTCCGCCCATCGCGTTTCATGGTCGTCAAGTTTGTCATCAAAATTGAAAAGTGGAGTTACCACTCATGAACAGGTCAGGTTTTGCAACTCTCTTGTTTGCCGGTCTTTTATCCACGTCGTCTGTTGCTCAAGCGGACAGCATCCCGGTTCCTCAGCCGCGCCCGACCGAGCTGGCGCAGGCAGTCATCGTGACAACGCCTGGCAACGTTTATTCAGGCAGACGGATTGTGCGAGGCGAGCGTGTCGAGCGGCGCGGCAGCGAATGGAATCGCGGGCGCCATGGTGGCTGGCGCAACTCTTATCGCGGTCGCTTTGCGAAGCGCACGGTTGTCCGCCACCCGGATGGTCGCGTGACAACAACCACGGAGGCGCGCCGCAACCGGCGTTACTGAGCTTCGATCACCTATCCTCCCTTACCGGTCATCAAGAGGTGCAAGGTTGCGGCCTTGCGCCGCTTTTGTATTCGCGGTCTGGTAAGGAAAGGGACATGATCGGAGAGATGATGAACGCCAATGACAGTTTCGCCATTACCGTCTTGCCTGGTGATGGTGTCGGACATGAAGTGATGGCGCCTTGTCTCGCGGTTCTTGAAGCGGCGGCGGCCCGGATCGGCGGGCTGTCGTTTCGCTTCGAGACGCATCAGGCGGGCGCGCTGCACTATCGCGACCATGGCGTGGCGTTACCTGAATCAGCCCTTGAGGCGGCGCGCCACGCGGATGCTATCCTGCTCGGCGCCATGGGCTGGCCTGACATCCGCTACCCCGATGGCACCGAGATCGCGCCGCAGCTTGACCTGCGTTTCGAGTTTGGCCTGTTTGCCGGCGTGCGCCCGGTGCGCACCCTTCCGGGATTGACGCCGATCCTCAGCGATCCGCGGACGGCGATGCTCGATTTCATCGTCATCCGAGAATCGACCGAAGGGCTGTTTGTGTCGCGTGGCAAGGGCAGGGTGATTGATGATCGCGAGGCGCACGATACACTGACGATCACGCGCGCGGTATGCGAGAAGCTGTTTGACAGCGCCTTTGCGCTCGCCCGCCAGCGCAAGGCGCGGGGCGGCAAGGGTCTTGTCACCTGCGTCGACAAGGCAAACATCTTTGCGTCCTACGCCTTCTTCCGCAAGATTTTCGATGAGCGGGCAGCGCTAAATCCCGACATTGCGGCAAACCATCTCTATGTCGATGCGGCAGCCCTCGACATGGTGCGCCGGCCCTGGACGCTCGATGTGATGGTGATGGAAAACATGTTCGGCGATATTCTCTCCGATCTCGGCGCCGGGCTGATGGGCGGCATGGGCTTTGCTCCTTCCGCCGATATCGGGCTCCAGCACGCCGTCTTTCAGCCCTGTCACGGCACGGCGCCTGACATCGCGGGTCAAGGAAAAGCCAATCCGACGGCCATGATCCTCTCAGGCGCCATGATGCTCGACTGGCTTGGCGAGAAACATGGCAAACCCCAGGCCCTGCGGGCAGCAAGCCTTATCCGCGAGGCGGTGGACAGCATCTATCGCGAGGGGACGCGGCCCTTCGAGATCGGCGGCGGCGCAGGAACGGTGGAGATCGGAAGAAGGGTGCTCGCGGCGCTGGACAGCCAGCCGATGGCTGTTTGAAATCATAGACCAACTGGTCTTTGGTGCCCGGTGTAAGGGGGTTTTCACACTTTTCTGCCATGTGTGAGCGTTATGGCAGAGCTATCCGAACCGTCGACGAGCATGCAGGGTGCGACTCCCGCAACGCCGCGGGCGAGCTTTGCCGATACGGCGCGCGGCATCTGCATCATCATGGTGGTGATGATGCATTCAGCGCTTGGCGTTGGTGTGGCGATGAACGGGACGGGCTTCGTTCACGACATAATTGCCTTTGCCAAGCCGTTCCGGATGCCGGATTTCTTTATGGTGTCCGGGCTTTTCATCGCTGGCTCCCTGACGCTGCCATGGCGGCAATTCCTTGATCGTAAAGTCATCCACTTTGCCTATTTCTACGGGTTGTGGCTGCTGATCATTCTTCTCATCAAGGCTGGTGAGCTGCGCCTGTTGTCACCCGGCGCGTTCCTCGAGGCCTATGCGGCGGGTCTGGTTGAACCCTTCAGCACGCTGTGGTTCATCCATCTGCTGCCGTTCTTCTTCCTCTTTGCCAGATTGACGCGCGGGCTTGCGCCCTTCTCCGTCCTGTTCCTTGCCGTGGCGCTTCATCTTCTTGCTGCTTCCTGTCCGGGAGACGATCCTTATGCGATGGGATCGACGCTGACGCGCTCGACAATGGTCAACAGCTTCTGCCTTTATCTCATCTATTTTCTGATCGGCCATCATTTCCGCGCGCGTATTTTTGCGTTCGCCGAGCTGGTTGGTGCGCGGCCCAAGGTGGCAGTCTTTGGGCTCATCTTTTGGGCGCTGGAACAGGCGATTGGGGTGAGAACAGGGCTTGCCGATATTCCGGGGTTTACTCTGTTCTATGCCATCTTCGGTGTGCTCGCGGTGGTGACGCTGGCAAGCCTGCTGGAGCGCTGGCGCTGCTTCGAGTGGCTGGCGATATGCGGGCGGCACTCGCTGACCATCTACCTGTCATTTGTATTGCCGATGGCGGCTGGCCGTCTGGTCCTGGTCAAATCACAGCTTTTCGACAGTGTCGGCCTGGTGTCAGCGCTGGTGACGGCGGGTGCGATCACGGCGTCGCTGGTGCTGGGTGCTGCGGTCCGGGGCGGGTGGCTTGGTTTCCTGTTTCGCCGGCCGGCATGGGCGCATCTGGCGGCAAGCAACGCGGGTGCCACATCTCCGCCGGCCCGCTTGCCGGTTTGATCGACAGCAAACAGCCTTGGCCGGCTGGCAGTCACGCCAGCGCGGTTCCACGGTTCAAATAGCGACCGGCCCAGCCAGCGATCAGTTCGGCGGCGTAATCGGCATCCTCCTTGCGCGAGACGAAATGATCAGCGTCATCCAGTGACACGAAGCTCTTGGGATGTTTCGCGGCAAGGAAAATGGCTGACGCATTCTCGATGCCGACGACTGAATCAGTTGGCGCGTGGAGGACAAGCAAGGCCCGCTTCAGCCCGGCGATCCGCTCAAGCTGGGGCTGGTCGCGGATGTCATCGAGCAAAGCGCGGCCGATGCGGAAGGTCTGCTTGCCCAGACGCACGTCAGCCTCGCCCTCGCTTTCGATGACCTCGACTGCGGCGGCGAAATTATGCTCGACATGCGCGGTATCAGCAGGCGCACCGATGGTGACGATGGCGCGTGCTTCCGGAATACGCTCGGCAGCAGCGATAACGGCCGCCCCGCCCAGGCTGTGGCCAACCAGCAACCCCGGGGCGGCGAAGGTCGAGCGCAGATGATCGGCGGCGCTCACCAGATCATCGACACTTGAGGAAAAGGTCTGCTCAACGAAGGTGCCGCCACTTTGGCCGATGCCGGCAAAATCAAAGCGCAGCGTGGCAATCCCGCGCGCCGCAAGTGCTCGCGAGACGCGGACGGCCGCGCTTGAATCCTTGCCGCAGGCAAAGCAGTGGGCAAAAAGGGCATAGGCCAAAGCGGTCCCCGTGGGGCGTTCAAGCCGCGCGGATAGCTGGACGCCCGTCCTTGAGGTGAAGGTAACCGGTTGTGTATCCATGGGCCTCTATCCGTTCGATCCACCGGGGCATGCGGGCGATCATTATAGCAGCGCGCGGCGGCGCGCCGGAAGATAGAAATGGTGGGCCCGGCAGGACTCGAACCTGCAACCAAGCGGTTATGAGCCGCCGGCTCTGACCATTGAGCTACGGGCCCCCGCGTCGGAGGCGCTTCCAGTTAGCCTGTTTACGGCTGCAGGTGAAGCTTCCAGTTGAACCTTGGTTCAACACCCAATTGCGAGTCATTTCAAATGCTTGTGTCAGACGCCTGAGATGACAAGGGCTTAACGATCAGTTAACATCACCATGTCGGCAGCGCGTCCGCGAAGATTTTTCGCGGAATTGCGGAGGATCAAAGCAATGCGTCGTATGGCTGGAATGGCAGTGATGGCAGGGAGCCTCGTGCTCGCCTCGCCGGTTTTGGCTCAAAGCCCCTATGGCTATGTCGGCAGCAGCAATTCAGCGCCCTATCTTGGCTTTGTCGGCGGTGGCGGCGGACCCTACGTGGTCAATTACGGCACCTTTGTCATTGGCGCACCACAACCCGTCATCCGGGTTTTGCAGTCGGCGCCGGTCATTGTCATCAATCAGATTAACCAGCAACGGCGCGTCCGCCAGCACGCAGCGCATGATGCCTGCGCGCCGGTTGTGCTGACGGTACCCGAGGGCCCGTTCAAACCGTTTGCTGCCTGCCCGGCGGGCGGCGAATCGCCCCAGCTGCTGCGCCAGACGCCAGGCGCCAAGATCATCCGCGTCCGAGATAACTGAGCCGGACAACGCAGACATTGCTTGAGGGCTGGGGCTGGGCTACAAGCCAGACCTCATCGCGACCAAACGCGATCCCCACCCCTTGAGCACGGACCGACGACAGCCATGGCGCGGCAGTTCATCTATCATATGAAGGGTCTGAAAAAGACCTATACCGGGGGCAAGACCGTCCTCGATAACATCCATCTGCAATTTTATCCCGATGCCAAGATCGGTGTGCTCGGCATCAACGGGTCGGGCAAATCGACGCTTTTGCGCATCATGGCCGGGCTCGATACGGAATGGACGGGCGAAGCGTGGGTGGCGGAAGGCGCGCGGGTGGGCTATCTGCCGCAGGAACCGCAGCTTGATCCCACCAAGACGGTGCGCGAGAACGTCAAGATCGGGGTTGCCGGCAAACAGGCGGTGCTGGATGAGTATAACGCGCTGATGATGGACTACAGCGATGAGAACGCCGAAAAGGCATCAGCGCTGCAGGATATCATCGATGCGCAGAATTTATGGGACCTCGACAGCAAGGTCGATCAGGCGATGGACGCACTGCGCTGTCCGCCCGATGACTGGGCGGTCGACAAGCTGTCAGGTGGCGAACGACGCCGGGTCGCGCTCTGCCAGTTGCTGCTGAGCCAACCGGAATTGCTCCTGCTTGACGAGCCGACGAACCATCTCGATGCGGAGACGGTGGCCTGGCTTGAAAACCATTTGCGCGACTATCCCGGCGCCATCCTGATCGTCACCCATGACCGCTATTTCCTTGACAATGTCACGGGGTGGATCCTGGAACTCGATCGCGGGCGCGGCATTCCCTATGAGGGCAATTATTCATCGTGGCTGCAGCAAAAGCAGAAGCGCCTCGAGCAGGAAGGGCGCGAGGAAGCCTCGCGGCAGAAGACCATCGAGCGCGAGCGCGAGTGGATTTCATCTTCGCCGAAGGCCCGCCAATCGAAATCAAAGGCGCGCTATGAGCGCTATGACGAACTGGTGAAGAAAGCCGCTGATAGCGGACCGACAACCGCGCAGATCATCATTCCGGTCGCCGAGCGGTTGGGGCAGAACGTCATCGATTTTACTGGCCTGCGCAAGGGTTATGGCGACAAGCTGCTGATTGATAACCTCTCCTTCCGCCTGCCGCCGGGCGGGATTGTCGGCGTCATCGGCCCTAATGGCGCCGGCAAGACGACGCTGTTTCGCATGATCAGCGGTGATGAGAAGCCGGATGCGGGAGTGATCACCATCGGTGACAGCGTGCAGCTGGGCTATGTCGATCAATCGCGCGACAGCCTCGATGGCAAAAAGACCGTGTGGGAGGAAGTATCCGGCGGTAACGACATCCTCTATCTGGGAAAGCGCGAGATCAATTCACGGGCCTATTGCGGCGCCTTCAATTTCAAGGGGGGCGACCAGCAGAAAAAGGTTGGTCAATTGTCAGGCGGCGAGCGTAACCGCGTTCATCTGGCGAAGATCCTGCAGAAGGGCGCCAACGTCCTGATGCTCGACGAGCCGACGAATGATCTTGATGTCGAGACGCTGCGGGCGCTGGAAGAAGCGCTGGAAGATTTCGCTGGCTGTGCCGTCGTCATCAGCCATGACCGCATGTTCCTTGATCGCATCGCCACCCACATCCTTGCCTTTGAAGGCGACAGCCATGTCGAATGGTTCGAGGGCAATTTCCAGGATTACGAGGAAGATAAAAAACGCCGGCTTGGCGCGGACGCGGTCAATCCAAGGCGCATCAAATACAAGCAGTTTGCGAGGTAGGGAGTAGGGAGTAGGGAGTAGGAGGAAACTCCCGTAAACCGTACCCGGTCGGACGTGCTTGAACTCAACACACCGGCGCGTCGTCCTGACGCTTCTCGATGAGATCAAACATCGGGCGCAGACGGATGCCAA
>FSSH01000522.1_pt2 | contig 70102 bp, 73 predicted proteins | sample 1166101 | NCBI WGS metagenome assembly FSSH01 (sample SAMEA32972668, study PRJEB13176) | freshwater metagenome | biome: Drinking water system; feature: Biomass in drinking water that filtered by 0.45 um membrane; material: drinking water | place: USA | collected 2012-12-20 | depth 0 m | reverse complement strand
CTGGAAACTCTGATGGGACGCCACAGAAAATTCGAACCGGTGTTTCTGATACAAAAGCACACTTAGGGGCAAGTGTTGCAAGGGGAAGCGTCTGCGCTTCGTTTGATGAGGTGTCGAAGACTGAGAGCTCAATTCCCCGCTCGGTGTTTGCGCTCGAGAGAATGTAGCGTCCGCTCGGGCTCACGACCGCCATGAGGCCGTCCGCGGGCCCCAGCGCGCGCACCAGGTTCTGGTTACTTACCCGAAAGAGGTACCCAGGTACCTCAGGAGCGGGAGCGGTCTGCAAAAACAGGTCATTTCGGCTTTGGAGCGGAACCCACGAGGAAATCGGAGAAGCAAGAACGGTGCGAGGGTTCGAGCCGTCTGCCCGGAATAGTGACGCGGAGGATCCCGCCTGTGCCCTGGTAACGGTAAACAGTGTTTCTCGTTCGGGGTCGAGCGCTGCACGGTCCCACGAAGGTACAAAGATGCCATTTACCGTTTGCTCCTCCTCTGCTGCCTCCGCGAGTGTTATGGCAAACGTTTCTATGTCGAGGTTTTCAGTCAAGTACCGAATGATGAGGTTATTCTCATCTTCCCAAAACGTCTCAAAAACCCCGGGAATGGTGGTGTTGGAAATGCGGCGCGCCGTTAGACTGTCAGCTGCTGTTTCGTAGATATGCCCCGTTGCCCGCTCAACGTAGCGTATGGTTGTTGAGGCTCGGTCGCTTGTAAAAAGAAACCCGCCACCTACAGGCTCGGCTGATACCTGGCGAAGGCGTGGAATGGGACGTTCATCAACAATAGGGGTTTCGCCGTTACCAGAATCGACAGCGGCTCCGCCGCCGCCCCCGAAGTTAAACGGGAACAGGGAGGCAAAGAATCCACCCCCCTGCCCTGAAGACGTGTCTCCCGAGGGTTCGCCTGAATTTTGGAAAAAGAGAAAAAACCCAGCCGCGAGTAGTACCACGAGCGCGACGGCTCCCAGAATGAGTGTGCGACGCATAGCCGCATTGTACCGCCTCCCCTTCACCTCTGTGGCGCGGGTGTTAGTAAGTTACGCTGCAGCTTCGCCGTAAAAGCGCGATATGCACAGCGCCCTTGCGTCGAACCCCTAGAGGTGCTAGGTTGAAAATAGATATATGAGCCTTGAATCCTTTGGGGTTGAAGCGCTGCAGGGGGTCATCCGCCGGCTTGTTCAGGATTTGTCGGACCCCACCCTTTTTGATTTCGACCCACAAGCTTCAGCAGCCGACACTTCGATGGACGCTTCACCCAAAGCTGGCGGTGAGCAAGTTGCTGGACTGACTCCAGCAGACTATGCAGAATTGCGTACTCCCATAGAGCCGCCGACATCAAGCGATTTTCGTGAACCAAAAGCATACCTCCAATATCTTCAGTATCGCCTTGAAGCATCTTTGGACATTTTAGAAAAGCCAGGCCTTATTGAGGCACCTAATCAAATTGCTGCATATCGAGAAGCTCTCGAGGCAGTTGAAGATGAGCTTGGCCGTTTTGGAGGTCCCCGGGGAAGTGAATTGGCAGAGCTCTACCAACAAGCCAGCGCCGCCAGACGAGAACTTGGACTTGCCTAATATCTCCACGCATTACTTTGCGCATCCAACCGCGTACTGCGGATACCAGCACACCTTCGTCTCATCGTCGTTTCTCGTATATGAGCCTCCAAAGAGCCCCTCGGCGCACAATCGCTGCGGCTCAGCAGTAATTCGCCCCCCGTCTGCAATACACTTTTTGGCAGCTTCTTCAGCCAAGGTGTCGGAAGGGTAAATTTCTACCGATTTTAAGAAATCCAAGTATGCCTTTCTCTTCGCCGCCTTGTCAGCGGCTTCCTGTCTGTTTTTTTCTATAAGCGATTGTATTTCGCCTGATGGACTCAGTGCTGAAAACCTCAGGGCCTCAAGGCTTAAAATCTGTGGGTTCACAATGCTCAAAATGAGGTATGACGAGAGGAGGAGAATGAGCCCAATGATGGCGTCGCGTATCGTCTCTCGCGCCTTACTCGTTGCGGCGGAAGATGACGTTTGTGTCATGTACTGAAACCCGCCAATGACAACCTTAATAACCGCGAGCATTGCTGCTACAGAAATAATGAGAAGGAACAGCGAGTTTATGTAGCTCCCCAAACTCGCATTTGGTCCGGTGTCGAGGTTGGGAATCGGTGCCAGTGGCACAAACTCGTCTGCGCCAAGAACGAGCGCGGGAAGCGCCGCGAGGAGGGTGATGGTGAATGCAAAAAACAGTTTCATGTTAGAAGGTTAACAGAAAGTTGCTTCGGGCACGCTCGAAGAGCGCTGCAGCGTTTTCAAGGGTAAGGGTAACACCGAACGCTCCACTTCCCGAACCTGAGCGTCGAAACGTTACCTCACGCCCATTCTGGGACGTCTCTTCGATAGTGCGCCCATCGAGCGTCCACCGATACGTTGGGGTGTCAGCATCTCCCACGTAGAGGGGGAATGCTCCCACTGTCACCTCTTCCCCACCGAGCGCATAGGAGTTCTCGATGGCACGGTTGAAGCGGTACCCAATGAGTGGAGAGCGTTCATAGAAAAGAATCTCGGGCGAAACGGGCTCAATGGTTGTGGCACCACTTGCGCTCACACTCCCGTCGGAGGTTTCGGCACGTACCCGCACGGTGAAGCTGTTAGTGAATTGCGGCGGGCGAATAGTGAGCGTCGAGCGTCCGTAGCCGCTGGCCGTCGGGGCCTGGCTCGAATTTATGTACCAGCTATACACGAGGTTTCCGCTCGAAACTCGATTTCCGCCGCTTACTACATTTGGGATGGCGTGGAGCGTAATGGCGCTCGAGGGGTTAGGTAGCGCGCGCCCCGGGTAGAGAGGCGGCGTGTAGGTCACTCCTTCCCACACAATGTCGACCCCAGCCGGTGTTATGGTGAGCGTTCGCTCCCCAAGAACCGTCCCGCCGTTGCTCGCTGTCACTGAAACAACGGTAGGTTCGCCAAGCTCGCCCACCGTCACCGAAATTGCAGAAACTCCAATGCCCTGGTCAACAACTCGTCCATTAACGCGCCACACAAAGGTCGCGCTCCCTGTTGCTCCCAGGTTCAGTGCCCTCACGGTTACTGTCTCACCGGCCCCAGGGTTTTCCGGGGTTGCGGCGAGTTCGAGCGCGGGGCCGATGGTGGGGATTATTTGCGCAAAAGCCGCAAGGGGGAAGAGTGCCAAGAAAAGGGCGACTAGAGTGTGGCGAACCATACGACCATTATATGCAATAAAACGCGACCCGCTCTCGTCTGTGGTGATAACACCCCCTCTACGATTCGCCGCGCTTGAGTGCCAGAAGCTGCGAAGGGTCTGAGGTGATAATTTGGTCCTCAGTATAGGACGCAATGATTTTAATGGCCACGTGCTTGAGGCCCGCAAAGAAGATCCCCTCCCCTACGTCAGACTCGAGGAGCAGGTACTTTTCCTCGTCGGTTAGGTTAAAGGTTTTTTGAACGGCGTCTATCGAAGAGGGCGATTGCTTGAGAAGTATCTGGATCGAGGAGTTGGTGATCATCGGAAGCCCATAGGGTGAACGGAGGAAGTCGTCTACGTCCTGGGTGATGGTGGCAAGTCCGAGGAAGTACTTGCGACCGCGCTTCGCCATGGAGTAGAGGAACGACGCGGTATCTTCAGACTTCATCATCCACCATGCCTCGTCGATAACCAGGAGGCGCTTGCGCAAATTTTTTCTGACGGCATTCCAAATGTAGTGGGTCACGATGTACATAGCGACCGGCTTCAGTTCGTCTTCCATGTCGCGAACCGAAAAGGCAACAAACTTTTTGTTGATGTCGACGTTGGTTGGGCGGTTAATGAACCCGCTCCACGTTCCCTTGGTGTACTTGGTCAGGCGCTGAACGAGCGATTCAGAGCCTTCCATGCCCGCAAGCACGAGCTCGAAGTCTGAAAGGAGCGGCGGCTCCATGCCGGCGAAGTCGGAGGCACCGGTGATGTCTTTGAGTGCGTACGTTTCGGTAATGGCACGGTCAATAATTGCATCCTCTTCCGGAGAGAGGCCGCCTAGCATGATACGGAAGAGGCCAACCAGGGTCACAATGTTAGAGCGCAGCACGTCTTGCGGAGACTCGTCTTCGCGCGGGGTCGGTAGGTCGAATGGGTTAATGTGGTTTTCTGAGGAGAGCGAGATGTTGAAGAAGCGTCCGCCTACCGCGTTGGCGAGGTACTCGTACTCGCTTTCAGGGTCAATGACAATTACTTCAGTATCGAACATGAGCGAGCGCAACACCTCGAGCTTGGTGGCGTAGCTTTTTCCGGAGCCCGACTTCGCAAATGTAACTGAGTTGTAGTTCTCCAAGCTAAAGCGGTCAAACAGAATCAGGGACGCGTTGTGTCGGTTAATGCCGTAGAGAATGCCGCGGTCCGACGTGAGGTCAAACGACAGGAACGGAAAGAGCGAGGATAGTGGCGACGAGTTCAGTTTTGAGTGTACGCCGAGGAGATCTTTCCCAGTCGGGATCACGCTTTTGAACCCCTGCTCCTGCTGGAAGAGTGCCGGCTTTACGTAAACAAGCTTTGCATCAAGGAGCGAGCGAACCTCAGACTCCGCTTTGTCGAGCTCCGAGGAATCATCGCCGTAGATGGTAATGTAGAGCCCTACGTCAAACACGCGCTCCTGCGCCTGCTGCAGCTTGTCTCTAAGCTCTTCAATGTCGCGGTACGCGGTATCCAAGACCGGGTCGCGCACCAATCCTTTCTCTTCGCGAGAGATGACCTGGCTTTGAATTTCTGCAACTTTCTTCTGAAACTTGCGCAAGACCGCTGCGGTGTCGATAGGGTGAATGTAGATCGAAACGTCGAACACCTTGTCGAGGTTGATGATGGGAGCAAACCATGAATCAGAGAGGAAGCGCGGGTACGAAATGACGTAGAACGTGCGGGCGAGCTTGTCGCCCAAGTTCATTTCGCGCGGTGTAATTTTGAGCGCCGACGGCGCGATGATGTCAGCAAAGTCGAGCTTCGCCGCTTCATAGATGTCTTTGGGGAGGAATGGCGTGAGCTCTGGTTCCTGCTTTGGTTTCAAAAAATCAAAAAGTCCCATACGTCTATTCGTTAAGAGCTATCGGCTTCTCAAGTTCGCCAGGGTTGAACTCTTTATAGAGAAGTTCAATCACTTCTTCAGTCCCCAAGGGCACCGTGCGCACCCCGGTTCGAATGAGCCCCTGCTCCACAACACCCATCCGCTGCTCAAGCTGTGTGCGATGCTCTTCAAACCCAACTTTTTCTTCACGTGCCGAGAGCGAACCGCCGCTTAAGAAGCGCGAAGAAACGGACTTCTGGACGTCAATCAGGGGTGGGCTGTACGGAATTACCACAAAGAAGTGCTTCGACATGATGTTGGCGCGTTCGGTAAACGACCGCACGAACTCGATGTACTCGCGCACCTGAATTTTCATCAGGTCATCTGTCTGTGCCGAGAGGCGCTCCTCCAAGAGCGCAACGTACGGCCTGATGTCGAGCTTGCGCGACTGCACAAAGAACTGAACCGAGAAATCGAGCGAATTGAGAAAATTTTGAAACTGCGCAAGGATCGCCGCCTGCTCGTCCTGGCTCTTGAGGGCAAAGTTGAGGCTCGAGGCTAGCATAACTCCTACCAGCGCGTCGTCTTTCAACACCATCACGCCGCCACGCACCTCTTTAATGGGAACAAAGTCTTGCGCCGATTTTGTCTTAGGTGTTTTGGTGGGAGGCATGGCTATTTCTGGTTTTTGTCAGAGTAGAGGCTCTCTTTAATGTCGAGGCTCCACGCGAGGTCTTTAATTTTGCTCGAGGTGGCCGCGGGCACGTACTTCGCAACATCGTCTTCTGCCTCAACCTCTTTTACAGGAACTGGCTTTTCGGGCGCCTTGCGCCCCTTGTCCCACAGGTAGAGCTTGTCTTTAAACAGGTACTCTACCCCGGCCTGCAAGACCACAATGAACGGTCGTTCGTTCACGCGGTAAAACGCGAGTGCCAGACCCAGAGCCGCTACTGGTCCGCCGAAAACAACGGCCGCCCAGAGCGGCAGCGTAATCCAGAGCGCGACAAAGAACCCTACCCCGCCGGCGAGGTACACAAACTGCGTAACGGTGAGGGGTCCGAAGATTTTATCTTCAACTTCAATGAACTGCGGAACTTGAAAGCGCATGAGTTCGGCGCTAGGCGCTCACCACAGAGCGCTAGCTTGGTAAATAATACCACCAAGTTTTTCGGAAATCGGACGTTACTCTATCGGTTCGCGGTATGGGTCAGTGCTTGGGTACGAAGAAGCAGGCGGCGGCACAGCAGCGTGCGGAGTAGTGGCACTCGTATCGTTTGGTTGAACCGCAACAGATTCAGTAACCGTTCTCGATGTCTCTTTGAGGCGGTCTAGTGGAGTTTTAGGGAGCGCGGGTTGCGGCGTCGGGGTGGGCACGGGTGCGAGTGCCGGAGCCTGCGGGACCTTAGGCGCAACAGCTGCTGCTGGGGCTCCCTGCAAGGTGTTTCTGAAGGCAACAAATATTTTTTCGTTCACATCTTTCAGCACGCCGTCGTACGCCTGCGCGTTTTGCTCAAGGGCTTCTTTGAGGAGCTCGGGAAAGGCAGAAAGTGGTTGCAGCTCAACAAATACAGCAACTAAGGCGTCAGTGAGCTTTTCTGCCTCGTCAAAATGCAACTTATGCTCTGTGCGAATAGCGTCGAAAATTTCTAACAGCTCATTCGATGTCACAAAGGTACGCACGTTTGCAGGCGCCTGCTCAAGGGCGCTCCGTAGTGTCTGCTCGTCTGGTATGGTTGTCATAGCTAAGATTTCGGCTCCTCGGGGCTACTCGTTTCAGTTTCTGAAACAGATTCGACCGTCTCCTCGTCAGATTCTACCTCAGGTTCCTCGTCCGAGCGCATAGCTTTCGAAACCGGACGACCGTATTTACCAGGTCCAGATAGGAAGCGTTTTCGCGTTTCGCGATTCGTCTTTTTTACTATTTTTTCGTACTGATCGTAGGAGATGTCGCGGGTATTTCGACCTATTTCATGTAAGTCTTGTACGCGAAGCTCTGCGGCAACATGCTTTGACTGAAGTAGTTCTGCGGGCAGTTTTGCGAGGCTTACGCCAGTTTTTCGCATTTCACTTATAAGGGCTTGCATTTGCTTCTTGTCGCTACGAGCATCCATGAGTGCGCGGTACATTTCGCGGTTGTCGCGTACTGCTTCATGAGAATCAGAGGTAGCGATAGCACGCACCACCGGTGTTACATCAACTGAGCCGCCAGCGCTCCGGGCTACCCCACTGCGCTCGCTAGTCCCTGCGGTTGCCGAAGTAATTTTGTCGCCCGTCTTCTTCGCGTCCTCGCGTATCTTCTCAACCATCTCTGCAGGGAGCGAATCTTCAACTGCTGCGCGCTGGCGGGCATTCATACCGTTCCAGCGCTTTGCGCGCTCCTCGGCGCTCATGCGGTCGAACTCTTCCTTCAAGCCCTTACGACCCTTTGCCGCGGTTTCTGCATCGGTGCTCATCGCATCATTTAGGTAGCCACCCACACGCCCAGTTCGACGCTCCGCAGTTTGCTGTCGAGCACGGGCTGTAGGAGAGAAGGCATCACGGAGCGGTTTTAAAGTAACAAGACCCTTTACCCCATCAACTGCCCCACCCACAATGCGACCACCTGCATCAGTCACCGCCTCAGCTGCAGGTCTGGTAAGCGCGGTAGCGGCACGGAACGCCAGTGTGCGAGGGTAGAGTCCGGTAACAAACTTCTGGAATCCTGACGCACCAGCAAACAGTGCTGCCGGGCTTGGTGGGGTGAACTGTTTCTGCTGGGCAATGTTGGACGCCGCTTGGAGCGAAAAGTACATGAAAAACCACGCGACCCCAAACACCATGAGGAGGTTTAAGTTTGCGTACCAGACATCCAAACTGTCGGGATTGGTAATAAGGTTGAAGAGCGACTTGTCTCCAGCGATAGAATCGACAAACCCAAGCTCCATTACCTTGAACGATATTCCCACCAGGATTAAAAACACCACCGGGAACAGCGCCTGAGCAATAAGGGTGTCCCACCACGCCTTCCCCCAGTTGGTGAATGGCGGAACCCCGACGAAGTAGAGAATACCGATGGGGGCCGTGATGAGGAGTATGACGATAATGACGAAACGAATAAAGAGGAATATTGCCGCAGTTGCGAAGACCGCCGCAGTGATGGTGAAGAGGAAAAATCCTATGGCGGAGAGAATGTACGGCATAGTCGAATTTTCTGCAAACTCACCTCCCTCTGCGAAGTCTTCCGTACGGAGGTCGTAGAGCGACCCAAGGCGCGTCACCACCATGAACCGCTCTGAAACCGGCGCAGTGAGTCCGGATTGTGTACCTGCCTGCGCTAAGCCACTGAATGAAAATGGATTGACTCGGTCAGAGTTGTCGATTGAAATTGCCTCCTCGTACACTTTTTGAGAAACGAAGTTCGAGGCGTCAATAATGACCGCGCCGAAGAAGTAGCTGAAGTTAACCAAGAGCGCCGCTACAATAATGCGTACCACCAACTGACCTACGTTTTGACTCCCCAGCTTAAGGATGAGTGAAATAGCGGCGTAAATGAGCCCCCCTATGAAAGCAAGGTTTACGAGGTCGCGGATAATAGTCCAGCCAAGCTGGATACCGTTTGCAAACGGAGCGTTTTGACCAACTAGGCCTCCCATGGAAACCACGAACGCAAGGAGTGCGTAGTCAAAGATGGTGCCAGCGAGGCCCAAGAACCACCCCGCAACCGCGATACCGAAGGACATAAACCCAAGCGCGCAGGCGTTTTGAGTTGCCGCCGCCGCCGCTTCGTTCCCAGTGCCGGCCTTCAAAATCTCACCAAGGTTCACCGACTGCAAGCAGCCCGAGAGCGCCGCAAAAATGGCAAAGATAAACATGAACGCAAAAATTCCCGCAACGAGCGTCGACGGTTTGAGTGCGGGTGATTTATTGCTCTGTGCTTCGTCTGCCATACGTGATTAGAATGCTCGGCACGTTCTCAGCGCGTCCTCAGTTCTATCGACGAGCGCTGCAAACGTTATTTCTTGCGAGGCGAGCTCGCCCTGGAGGAAACGGAGGTCCGCCGTTGAGTGGATGACTCCTGAAGAAAGAATAGCATCGTACGAGTCGGCAGCAGCGTTCAACTCTTCTACCGTGCGGGCACTCCGCGCTTGCGTGCGAATGGTGATGAGTCGCTCGGTAGTTTCTAGGGACTGCTCAAGGTCGCCTGAGTACGTCTCGAGAGGAATTTGAACATTAACCGCGTTGGTTGATGAGGCATTCTGCGCTTCGGCGAGGGCGTTCACGCCCGATATACCGGTAACGCTTGCGGGGTTTTGGGTAATATCGATGTAGCACTCATATAAATCGCCAAGCTCTTCCTCCGCGCGCTCCAGGTTATCAATGAGCGCGTCCAGTGTGTTTTGATACTCCTCTTCGATGGTGAGTGCGCTCTCAATGTCGTTTAAGAGTGCATCTTGCGCCAGGTCGATAGACTGGTTCTCTGTTTCGTTAACCAGGGTGTCGAGGTACGAACTGGTTACGATTGAACCGTCTGCTCCTGTGCGGGTGACGGCGGACGATGATGAGCGGCTCGATAACCCACGCAGACCATCAATTGAGGTGAGTGCTTGCTGCGCAAGCTGAGAGAGGAGGGCGTTCACGAGTTCGTCAAACTCATCTGCCAACTCAAGCCGACGCAACCCGGAGCCGAGCGCGTTGTTGAGCTGCTCATTAATTTGCGTACCCGGGGTGACGATTTCAGAGCGAGCACACACCTGGCTTGTTGCCCCTGCGCCTGCGTGTGCGAGCGGAACATCTTTATACTCAACACACTTCTTTTTTGAGAAAAATCCCCCGCTCCAGTTCCACTCTTGCTCCTGGGTGCGCTGGCGGCTCGCAATGCGCGCAGACAACTCAGCCTTTGCTAGGTACTGTGCGCCGAACGGGTTGTTCTGGAGTCGTGTGTGGACTCGAAACCACGCTGGCCACCCGCCCTGGGAAAAATCGCCTGAGAGAAAGCCTTCAATATTGTCTGAAACGTCTCCGAGGGAGCAGCGAATGCGGTCGCGAAACGGTTGACGGTCAACGGCAAGAGCGATTCTGACCTCGAGTGCAAAGGGACTGCAGAGGAACCCAAGCTCCGTGCCCTCGATGAAATCCAGCGCAGTGTTGTCAGCAATCTCACCCAAAAAAGCCTGCGGGTCGGTGACGAATGTTGGTCCTCCCTCAAACCCGTTGTTTACCCAGTCGGTGACGCTCCGAATGAGCGAGCTGATAACCCCTTCAGCAAGTGCAAAGGCAAGTGGGTCGAGTACGCAGTCTTTAAATACTGACGTTCCCGTGTTGGTTTCCGTGATGAGGTCGGACACGGGTACGGCGACCACTGCGTGCGCCGCGGAGACGGCGCCGCTCGCTGCAGCGCCAGAGCCACAGCCAATAATGCCACCGACCGCGTACGCGTCCCGCGCTGGAGCGATGATGACGAGGGCAAGCACAGCAGTAATAAGGAGGTTTCGCATCATAGGCGGTTGCTGAGAGCTCTGGTCGCCGCGTACACTTCTCCCATCGCAGACGCCATCCGCTCTTCAGTTTCAGAAAATGCGTTGATGAGCGCAAGCGCATCCAAGGGGTCGCCTCCCCACGTCGAGAGGTCGCGAACAGCGCTACTAAACGCAGACAGTTCATTTACGAGTGCCAAGTGTTCGCTCGCGAGGTCGCGCGGAACTTCGAGAGTGAGCAGGTGGTCTCGAATGGCGTCGTACACCGCTGCGGTGGCTGCGAGCTTAGCAAGTTCTGGTGCAGAGTTTTCTGAAATGGCACGCGCAAACACATTGAGTTCGTACTCGCGAACCTCGCCCGCCTTTCGGAGCGCCTCAGTGAGCGAGTTCTCATAGGCGGAAAGGTTCACGTCGTCTTCAACCGAAAGTGATGCAAAGGTGTACGACGGAGCGGGAGAGCTCGAGGGAACGCGAGCGGCGACGAGGTCTGCGATGATGCTTCGCGTCTCCTCTTCAGTGACAACGCCGTCTTTTCTCACATCAGCATACTTTGAGAGTAGCTCGCGGGTAAGGGCGTCGGTAGTAGGGAGTCCTCGTGGCGCTACGTAGGCTGTCTCTTCGGGAGCAGTACCGTACGTCTTTGGACTTGAACCCTGCGCCAGCTCGTCTCCGTCCGAAATTCCGTCGCCGTCACTATCTGGATTGTCTGGATCAGTTCCAATGAGTACCTCTTTCCAGTCAGGAACTCCGTCCTGGTCGCGATCTCCCCGGGTGTCAACGCCAACGCCTCCGGTGTCGACGACAGCAACCGACGGTGACGCACTCGACGTTCCACCACCTGCCACCAGTGCTACGCCGACGGCAGAGAGCGATACGATGAGTGCAAGCGCGAGGATCCCGAAATGCTCTCGGTTATTCATTACGCTCAATTATACCCCCACCAAAGAGGTGCACCGTGGTGTGGTATCGTTAATCTGTGAGTAGATTACGTTTCAAAATTCTCCCCCTTGGGCTCGCCGCATTCTTCATACTCGCGCCTCTTTCGGCGCACGCATTCATTCCATTCGGCGGCCGCATCACGAGTGTTGTTGCGTGTGCCACGCCGCCAGGCGCGTTCTTGACGACGGTCGTTGGCGTAAAACCAACCGTCTACCTGTGGCAGCCGGGCATCCCTTACTTTCGCCAAGGGCCCCCTACGCCAGGTCAGAGCGTGATCGGCGTGGTTGCGCCCGCTCCTATCCCCTGCCTTGGGTTTGGTCTCGGGCCTCCGCTTGGGGCGGGATTCCCCATTCTCTTTTTACTGCACGGCTCGAGCGCCATCTAGCTTGTTCGTAAGGGCAAGCCACGTGGCAAGTGGCACGTCTTCGGCGCGTACCGTTGCGTCCAGGTGTAGTTCTGCAAAAACCTCTTTGAGGAGCGTCGCGTCAACATTCGCGCGTTTCAGGTTGCCGAAGAGGGTTTTGCGCTTTTGTCCAAAGCCCCAGTGGAGGAGTGTAAAAAAGAACTCTTCTCTACAGTCGTTGAAGTGTGTCCGTGAGACGTGTTCAATGGCAAGAATTGCCGAGTCGACCGACGGGGGCGGGTTGAAACTTCCCGCGTACACGGTGCGAACGTAGCGCGGCGTTCCGTACGCTTTCACTGAAAGCGAGAGAAGGCTCTCTTTAGCGCTCCGCGCAATGCGCTCCGCAACTTCTTTTTGTACGAGGAGCGATACGGCAGTCGGCTGCACGGGGGCTGTCAAAAAAAGTCGAATGAGTTCTCCGGTGATGTAGTACGGAATGTTCGCAACTACCTTGTAGGGGGCCGTGAGCACTGAGCTGTGAGCCGCGAGCACCGTGCGGGCGTCGCCTTCCACCAACGTAAGTGTCCCTACCTCAATTGCAGATGCGAACTCTCCCTCAAGTATCTCGACCATTGACGAATCTTTTTCAACCGCGATCACGCGCGCTCCTACGCGAAGTAGCTCGCGGGTGAGCATTCCTTTCCCGGGTCCTACCTCAAGAACAGTGTCTCCCTCTGACACGCCAACTGCTTCTGCTACCTCGCGCGCAATATCTTTCGAGGTGAGGAGGTGTTGCCCCAGGCGAGCACCGCGTTTTTTAAAGAATGATTTCATCTTCGTCGTCGTAGGAACGGTCGCGCTCTACGGGATCCTTCCACGAGGGAGTTAGCACCTCGGCGAGCGCAGGGTCAAGTTCGCTCACAAAGCTCGACGGGAGGTTGAGTGAGCGTGTACCAAAAATGCGTCGCGAGAGGGCGTATGATAAGTACACTTTCTTTTGTGCGCGTGTGAGCGCGACGTAAAACAGTCGCCGTTCTTCTTCGGTATCGATCGCATCAACGCCGTCGCGCTCGTGGGGAAAGAGCCCCTCTTCGAGTCCGACAATAAAGACGACCGGGAACTCGAGACCTTTCGAGGCGTGAACGGTCATCATCTTTACGCCGCGCCGGTCCTCTTTCTTGGCGAGCTCGTCTTGGTCTGACTGGAGCATGGCTTCCTCTAAAAACTTTTGAATGCCCTCCTCTGGTGGAAATGCATCGTACTTTGAGGCCACCGTCACCAGCTCTTTGATGTTTTCAAGGCGCTCCTCATCCTCCCCTTTCCCCGCCTCGAATGATTTCCAGATGCCGCTTTCCATTAGTGTTGTGCGTACACTTTCCGAAACTTTTTTCTCGCGGACTGCGCTGCGAATGCGTTCCATCAGTGAAAAGAAATCACGCACCTTTGCACGTGCTCCTGGAGCGAGCGTTGCTTCGTCGCCTGCGGCAACTTTTGCGAGCGTTACCTTGCCGATGCCGCGCGCTGGTGTGTTCATAATCCTCAGTAGGTCCGAGGTGCTCTCAGGATTTACCGCAAGGCGAATGTACGAGAGCGCATCTTTAATTTCTTTTCGTTCAAAGAAGCGTGTTCCTAAAACCTGGTACGGAATGCCGCTTCCCAAGAACGCCTCCTCGAGTACGCGCGACTGAAAGTTCGCACGGTAGAGCACGGCAATATCGTCGCTCTGGTAGCCGCTTCGCATGAGGGCGTGAGCCGTGTTGACCACGAACGCAGCTTCCTGAGCTTCGGTCCCATGCCCCACGACGGTGATGGGGTCGCCCGCATCGTTTTTGGTGAAGAGTTCCTTCTCTTTGCGGTGGACATTTTTTGCAATGGCATCATTCGCTGCCTGAATGATGGTTTGTGTAGAGCGGTAGTTTTCATTCAAGAGCACTGTGGTGGCTCCCGGAAAATCTTTTTCAAACTCGAGAATGTGCGTGAGCGACGCACCACGCCAGCTGTAAATGTTTTGGTCAGCGTCCCCCACCACGGCGATGTTTCCGTGAAGAGCAACGAGGAGTCTAATGAGTTCGTACTGAACGCGGTTCGTGTCTTGGTACTCGTCGACGTGCACGTGGCTCCAGAGCGACTGCACGGTACCTCGCACGTCGTGGTTGTCCCGCACGAGCGTGTACGCGCGTACCAGAATGTCATCAAAGTCGAGCGCCTTCTCTTTTTTGAGGAGTGCGTCGTAGCGTTCCCACACCTCGGCGACGGCCTCGTCGATGTAGGAGCTCGCGCGCTCTGAGCGAAACTCTTCAACTGACAGTGCGTCTCCCTTTGCGCGCCCCATGATGGAGAGCACGCGCCGCGGCTCAAGCTCTTTAGGATCGAAGCCCGCGCCCTCAATAGCTTTCTTGAGTGCACTCCGCGAGTCGCTTCGGTCAAATATGGAAAATGTTTTTGGCAGTCCCGCCTCGCGATGGAACGTGCGTAGGAGGTAGAGCGACAACGCGTGGAACGTTCCGACAAACGGCAGTGAGCGGGGCGCTTCGTACAATGATAGCGCGAAGTCTTGTCCGATAAGGAGCCCGATGCGTTCGCGCATTTCGGCCGCGGCTTTGTTGGTGAACGTCACCGCAAGGATGCGTTCAGGTTGAACGCCCCCTCGCATAAGTTCGGCAATGCGGTGGGTTACCACGCGTGTCTTCCCCGCCCCCGCGCCAGCCACAATCAACAGCGGCCCGTCTCGGTGGAGGACCGCTTCACGTTGCGCTGCATTCAGGGAGTCGTGCATTCAGCACAACTATAGCAAATAGGCGTTGTTATTTTTTGATCGCTACAGGGCCAAGCTCTCCACGTCGTGCTGCTTCCTCGGCAGATGCTCTAAAAAATTCACCAAATGTGCCGGAAGTTCGTGCCGATGCGTAGCCGCGATCAGTGTAGTCGAACTTAAGAAAGCTGGTATCTGCTTCAGATGCGTACTCATTCATCCAAATAATCATCCGCTCCGCTTCATCTGTTGACATACGGTACCCTAGCTCTGATCGTACAAAACTTTTGAGGCGACTGACCTGCTCTTGAGCAGAAATGCCCTCTTCAAAAACTCGGTCAGGAATTTCAAGTGCGAGAAGTTTATCCCACAAGGCTTGATTTTCATCTTTCAACATCCACTCCGGTCCAAAAATACTTTCACCAATAAACTGTACCTGGACCCACACAGCATTTTCCAGCGGACGAACAACCTCCTTCAGTCCATCGATCGTTCCATCAGCATTAGCGTCAACGACATCGTAGCGAGCGAGTGGGTGCGGGTGTACCACATCAGGGCCATTACCGTATGGCGACCCGTCGTTGATACCGTCACGTCCAGTGACATACCCCCACACATCACCAGGGCGAACGCTCTGCGGTCCGTACCCAGACACGTTTGGATTGTAATCTGAAACTTCTCCAGTTTTTAGAGTTAAACATTTTAATTTTTCAGTTTCTTCACCATTTTCATCAAGTACCCGTATTAAAACGAAACGTTTATCCGCAGGAACATTAGACTGATAGTCAGAAGGTAGTGTGCGTGCTACTTCGCGTGCGCGCTCTGCTGACTCTTCGACAGAAAGTCCTGTTGTATCAACCATGAACACTTCTGCAACAACCGGCTCAGGACACCACACAAAAATTCGGTCCTGGTACCACACTGTCGTATCAGTTACAGGAACTACTTCTGGTTCCGGGGTCGCTACTACTTCTGGTGCTGGAGATTCGGCGATGATTTCAGGCTCAACAACCGGCGCTGGAATTATTTCAGGCTCTGCTGCCTTAGGTTCAGCAACAGGTGCTACTGGTGGGCAGTCATCTCCCTGGCATGTCCATGTACCGTCGTAGTTAATGACCAACAGTTGGTTGTTCTTGTAGCAAAAGCCCTTGCTGTCGTCTGAAAGGTGGTCGTTAAAGTAAATTATGTCGTCTTTGTTGATGACGCCAAGGCGCATCAATTCACGCGCGGTAGTAAATGGCTTCGCATCCCCTTCGAGGGTTGAAATAATATACGTCTGGTCGGCATCAACGTTTTTCGTAAACCAGGCCGCTGTTCCAGAGTCGAGAGAATCAATAGGGACAATGCGGGCGATAACGGTGCCCTTAGCGTTCACGACGCTAATTTCGGGGTTCCCGTACGCATCAAACGTAACCTGGATGGCGTCTGTATTAGAAATGCCAAGATCTTCTGCAACTGCAGCTCGTATTTCTTGCACCCGTACGTCCTCAGGGGTGTACGCACTCCCCTCGGGCGAAGACGCGTCGTAGGATGCGTCGATAACTTGCGCTGTTGATTCAGGCTGAACTGAAGCTGTAACAACCTCTGAGGGTCCGTCAGTGGAAGCCAGGGAAGCATCAACTACTCCTTGGCGGAGCTCATTCGCCACATCGGCGGCATGCCGGAGCAGCTTTTTACCAAGATCCTCCGCGAAATCGTTCAGTAATTCAAGTGACATGAAAGTTGACGAATAGTATAACAGCAAAACTGAAATGTCAAGTGTTTTTTGATGTCCACGGCGAGATCAAAATGATGGTTGACTCTCCCCCTGGGGCGGGTATAGTGGACATACTCCGCATGACTTAAAAGGCAGCTTTGTGGCTTTGTTGAGCCATATTCCGATTTTTCCGCTTCTGACCCGCAGGGACTTCCTATCGAAAAAAACAATCCCATCATTGGCGCTACGCTGTTTAACGTTGCGCGCCATACCCCATACGTTCGCCTCGTGCTCGCCTATGCTGTGGCGGCGCTTTTGATGATTAGTATCACTGCGCCTCAGGTTGCGCAGGCATTTTCTCTCGAAAACCTCCTGTCATTTGCTGTTTCCAGTGCTGACGCATCGAGCGGCTTTTTGCGCATACACCGAGCGGCAGAAACCCCGGCGCTTCGGGCCGCCGTTAACGTTGACCCAAACCCAGCAAAGGGCGGTGGCGACATTACCGTGAGTTCTGGGATTGGTGGCGCGGCGCTCGTTGCTGAAAGCGGTCCCGCTGGCACTGCAGCAGATATTGAGGTGGCTCGCCCAGGGGCAGACCAGATTTCTATATATGTAGTGCGTGAAGGTGATACGCTCGGTCAAATTGCCGAGCTCTTTGGGGTGACTACCAACACCGTTCGCTGGGCGAACGATCTCTCCGGAAATGTTATCCGCCCAGGGCAAACGCTCGCCATCCTCCCTGTGTCAGGCGTTCGGCATACGGTGGTCAAGGGTGACACTATTGCGTCGGTGGTGAAGAAGTACAAGGGCGAACTCGACGAAGTACTCGAATTTAACGGCCTCAGTGAGGATGCTGCGCTTTCCGTTGGTGACGTCATTACCATTCCGTACGGCGTTCTACCGCAAGCAACGGCTGCACCGTCTACCAGGTCACCAGCAAGCGGCTCAGGCGGGCCGTCGCTGGTCGGATACTTCCTCCGCCCGCTCGTCGGAGGTCTCAAGAGCCAGAACATCCATGGCTACAATGCCGTCGACATTGCTGCTCCAGCAGGAACCAATGTTCTCGCTTCGGCCTCAGGTGAAGTCATCATTTCTAGAACGTACGGCTACAACGGCGGGTACGGTCAGTACATTGTTATCAAGCATGACAACGGAACCCAGACCCTGTACGCGCACCTTTCAGAAAATTTTGTCTTCGCAGGCGCGCGCGTTGTCCAGGGGCAGGTTATCGGCGCTGTCGGAAACACGGGGCGCTCAACCGGGCCACACCTCCACTTTGAAGTTCGCGGCGCTCGCAACCCATTTTAAGCAAAACATCCCCTCCTCCAAGCGTCAGGGTGTTCGTAAGAAACGTGGCGGGAAATCGTTATACACTATGAGTGTGGGACTCTGGCATTGCCTGCCCCCTCGCAGTCTTTATACCTATCTTCTAGCATCTACCCATCATGAAATACACCCTTAGTACCCTAGCCTTGGCACTTCTCTTGCTTACCGCACCGAGTGCGTACGCAGACGATGCTGTTGAGGTTTCCGCTGAAGCATCAGCGACCGTTGAGGTTGCTCCTGCGCCGGGCGCTGTTCCTTTTAGACCGCTCCCTGAGCGCATTGAAGATCGTCGCGACAATCGCGAGGAGCGTCGCGCAGATGTTCAGTCGAACGTTGAAGATCGTCGTGAGAACCGCGAGGAGCGCCGAGAGGATGTCCGCGCGAATATCGAAGCGCGTCAGGAGTCTCGTGTCGAGGTTCGCGAAGAGCGGCAGGCACGCCTTGCTGACGAAGCATCATCTCGCATCGAGGTGCACGTTGAGCGCTTCACGCGCCTCCTCGGCGCTGCCATTGATCGCATCCAGGGCTTCATTGACCGCCTCGATGCTCGCGCTGATGCGCTTGACGAAGCTGGCTACGACACCGCTACCGCCCGTGGGCATCTCTCCGTTGCAGCAAACGAACTCCTTGCTGCTGAGGCAGACCTCACGGCAATTGCGGCAGATCTCGATGCTGCCTTTTCAGGAGAAGGGGAGATTACCCGCGACATTCTGAAGGCAGCGCTTGAAGATACGCGCGAGGCAATTGCCAGCGCGAAAGCACATATCCGTGCCGCACACGAAGCGGTACGTGAGGCGCTCCAGGCACTCAAAGCGCTCGCCGCGAGCGAGGTGAACCTTGGCGCTGGGGCACGCGTTGAGTAGCCCTCAGTAACGTGCGGTATACTAACACCATATGGATTCACTAGATCAAGAACCAGTTGTTCCGCAGAATGCGCCTAAGCAGACAGGTGGTATCGGTCCAGTCATCGGCATCATCGTGATCGTGATTGTGCTCGCGCTCGGTGGCTTCTACTACTTTACTTCCGAGGTGAAGCAGCTCGCTGACCAGGAGCCCGCGTCGAGCGAAATTGTTGCAGACGAGGAAGAGGCGCTCCGCACGCAGGGGACCTCGAACGACCTCTCCGCAATTGAAGCTGACGTGAATGCGTCAGATTTCTCTGGTCTCGACGAGGCGTCGGCCGGACTCGACTCCGAACTCGGTGCGCCATAAACGAACAGTGGCGCTCGTATGCAAAACCCCGACGCAATGAGCGTCGGGGTTTTGTTTTTTGCGGGCTCCTCAGGTAGGATGGGCGCTCATGAGTATCACAGCAACAAAAGAAGTGCGCGCGAATGCTGAGGTCGCGCTCACCGGTAGCATTCCGGCGTCCACCATCAGCACGTTCTACGAGCGCGCGGTTTCTGCTGCAGTAAAAGAGGTAGCGCTCCCTGGGTTTCGAAAGGGCCACGTTCCCCGCGAGCGTGTCATTGAAGAGGTGGGCGAGTCCTTTCTTTGGAAAGATGCAGCAGAGCGGGCGCTTCGTGACGAACTTGAAAACCTCCTCAGTGCGCACGATCTCTCCCCCATCGTGCCGCTTACGCTCTCCCTCTCCAACGTCGAGATGAGGCAGGATGTGCCATTTGAAATTGTGGTCACCGTTGCGCCAACGTGCGAACCTCTCGACTACAAGGGTGTCGCCAAGGAAGCACTCGCGGCTCTTCCAAAAGAGGATAGCAGTGAAGAGCACACGCAAGCTGTTCGGGCGTTCCGCACGCAGGTGCGCGCCATCATAAAGATGCAGAAACCGGAGGAGGTACGAGAGGGAGATGCTTCTGAGAACGAAGCCAAAGCAGACACCTCCCTCTCTGACGATGAGGCGAAGCATGTTGGGTTTGAAAATGCCGATGCGGCTGAGTTTTTTATAAAGGGCGAAGCAGAAAAGGCGGTTGCCGATCGCTTTGAACAGAAGAAGCGTTCCGCCGTAGCGGAGGCGCTCATTGCACGTGCGTCGTGCCAGATCCCGCGTATCCTCATTGACGAGGAAGTTCGCGGTATGCGGGAGACGTTCAAGAAGGACGTTGTTGCACAGGGCATGCAGTGGACGGACTACCTCGCCCGCGTTCAAAAAACCGAAGCGCAAGTCGATGATGATCTTCGTCCGAACGCGGTGAAGCGCATCACGCTCGACCTTGTGTTTGGCACCATTGTCCGCGCAGAAAAGCTTGAGCTCGGCGAGGAAGATAAGAAAAAAGAAGAGGCGTTCGCCCACAGCCTTGTTGAGCGCGGTGTTGACCACCTGCATGCGCACCAAGCCGCCCGCGAGTCGCTCATTCGCGAAAAGGTGTGGGCGCTCCTTGGCGTCGCATCGTCCGCTGCGGTATCATGACGCGTATGAACACTGATCGCATGAATAGCATGATTGTCCCGATGGTCGTTGAAAAGACCAACCTGGGTGAACGAGCGTACGACATTTACTCGCGACTCTTGAAGGAGCGCATCATCTTCTTGGGTGGTCCGATTGAAGACTACACCGCAAACCTCGTCATTGCGCAGCTCCTCTTCCTCGAGGCCGAGGACCCGAAGAAAGACATCCAGCTCTACGTGAACTCTCCGGGTGGTTCCGTTACCGCAGGACTCGCAATACTCGACACCATGAACTACGTGAAGCCTGACATTTCAACGGTGTGTGTCGGCATCGCCGCTTCCGCCGCCGCCGTCATTCTTTCGGCGGGCAAAAAGGGAAAGCGCTTCGCGCTCCCGAACTCTGAGGTCATGATTCACCAGCCGTGGGGCGGTGCGCAGGGTCAGGCGACCGACATTGAAATTACCGCAAAGCACATTTTGGCGACGAGGGAGCGCCTCAATAAAATCCTTGCCAAAAACACCGGCCAGGATGTAAAGAAGATTGAGAAAGACGTTGAACGCGACTACTTCATGTCGGCAGAGGATGCCAAGAAGTACGGTATCGTGGACGAAATCTACAAGGCGCGTAGTTAGTACAACCTAAACAAAAACCCCGCCACAGGTGGCGGGGTTTTTGTTTACCGCTTAATAAGCTCGATTGCTCCTACTACTCCTGCCAAAATGATGACGGCAATTATGGAGAGGTTGATCGCGTTGTATTCAATACCATCCCCAACCTCCGCGCGTGTTTTTACCATGGGTGCGTGCCCAAAGAGGGCAAGCACCCATGCTACGCCTGGCATAAAAATCAGCAACATAGTTATGCACCCCTGACGCGTTCGATTGTGCATTTTAGGCTGCGGACGTATAGTGGAACTGTCCGCTGTTATTGAACTGATAATCCCGATTGGAGCCTGAAATTGAGCCGTCCGCACTACTGAAATTCCCCTCTTCGACTTTCCGCCCCCATGAACTATTTTCTGCCACCCCGCTTGTAGTCACTTCCCAGGTAGCATACGGTCAGTGTGTCGAGGACGTCTCGTGTTTCACTCCGCATAGCGGGAACTGAAACCTGGTATGTCATTTAAAGTAATTCTTGTCCTCCTTGCACTTGCGGGGCTCTTTGGCATTGGGATTGGCTACTTCCTCCGGTGGCTTGTCTCATTAGGCCAGAAGGGGTCGGTGGAGCTTGAAATCAAGCAGCTTCTCCTCGAGGCGCGTGAGGAGGCAAAGAACGTCATCAATGTTGCTGAGGAAAAGGCAGAGCTTCTAGAAGCGGAGCTCCGTGAGGATGTGAGGAAAAAAGAGGAGACCCTCCTCGAAAAAGATCGCCGCATCGGCGAAAAAGAGGCGTACCTCGACCGCAGGCAAGCAGACCTCGACCGCGAGGCGTCGCGACTCAAAGAGCAGGTAGAGGAGGTGCGCGCGCTTCGTGACCGCGCCGAAGGGCTTATCGTGGAGCGCGAGGAAGCTCTTGAAGCAGTCGCGCGCCTCTCTGAAGACGAGGCAAAAGAGGAACTGTTGGAGGCACTCAAGAAGAGTCACGAAGAAGATATCCTTGCGCGCCTGCAGAAACTTGAGATTTCTGGCAAAGAACGTCTCGAAAACAAGGCTCGTGACATTTTAGTTTCCATCATTCACCGTCTGGGAAACTCGGTGCACGCCGAGACGCTTTCCACGTCGGTGCCGCTTCCCTCGGACGACCTCAAGGGGAAAATTATCGGCAAAGAGGGGCGCAACATTCGCGCGTTTGAGCGCGCAACAGGAGTTGACGTGTTGGTTGATGACACGCCGGGCATGATAACCCTCTCCTCGTTTGACCCGGTACGTCGCCAGGTTGCGCGGGTGGCGCTCGAACAGTTAATCAGCGACCAGCGCATTCAACCTGCGCGCATCGAAGAGGTAGTGGCAAAAGCAAAAGATGAGGTGACCCGCATTATGAAAGAGCGCGCTGAGGCGGCTGCGTATGAGGTCGGGCTCCACGACCTCGACCCTCGTCTCATGCCGCTTTTGGGGAGGCTCCACTTCCGTACCTCGTATGGACAGAACGTGCTCCAACACTCAATTGAAATGGCGCACATCGCCGGCATGCTCGCTACAGAGCTTGGTGCTGATCCCAAGGTAGCGAAGGCCGGTGCACTACTCCACGACATCGGGAAAGCTGTAGACCATGAGGTTGAAGGAACCCACGTTGAAATAGGACGCAGAATCTTAGAAAAGTTTGGTGTCGACACGCGCATCATTCAGGCGATGCAGTCGCACCACGAAGAGTACCCGTACGAAACCATCGAGAGCGTTCTGGTGCAGGTGGCAGACGCTATTTCCGGTGGGCGCCCTGGTGCGCGGCGGGATACGGTAGAGCGCTACCTTGAGCGTTTGCACGACCTCGAAGCAATTGCGACGTCGTTTCAGGGTGTCGGCAAGGCGTACGCCATTCAGGCCGGGCGAGAAATCCGCATCTTCGTAGAGCCAGAGAAGGTGTCAGACCTCGAGGCACGGTCGCTAGCCCAGAGCATTGCGAAGCGCATTCAAAACGAGCTTAAGTACCCTGGCGAAATCAAGGTGAACGTCATTCGCGAAACGCGAACCATTGAGGTAGCGCGGTAACATTAGCTAAGCCGACCGCGTGTGTAGAGTGCCGCAGAAAAGAGGCAGCGAAGAAATGTCCATCCTCCAACAACGATGCCGAGGCCAAAAATTGTGTTTTTAAGTACCTCAGCTTCAAGAGGCTTGTTTTCCATCATTTGCTGAAGTTTCACGATCGGATTTTCCCAATCTTTCGGCGGGTTCCAATTAAAATCGCTGTCCATAATGTTCGAGCTAGCAAACCCACCGACAAGTGCCGCGCCGCCAAGGGCTATAACCACAAAAAGAGACATTCCAATCCAATAGTTGGTTGTATCAACTGAATTATTGTAGCCATCCATCGCGTCGATTCGTGACGGAAGAACAGCCCCTCTCGCTCCCTCAGCTACACTAAACATATAGTAACATAATAGTTAAAATTTTTGTTTTGTCAATACTTTCATTTCACCCTCTATAAGGCGTTGCGTCCAAAAAACCAAGCCGTATAATGGTTTTACGCCACAGCGTGTAATGCGGCGCTCTTACAAACTAAACCCCACGGTAGTGTATGAACAAAGCAGATCTCGCAACTAAGGTTCAGGACGTTCTCGGCGGCACCAAAACGCAGGCTGAGGAGGTCGTTGAAACCATCATCGACTCCATTGTCGCCTCGTTGAAGGGTGGCAAGGAGGTTTCGATCGCGGGCCTCGGCATCTTTTCAACGAAGATGCGACCCGCACGCCAAGGCAGAAACCCTCGCACGGGCGAGTCAATTCAGGTTCCTGCGATGCGCGTTCCGAAGTTCCGCCCTGCAAAGGCGCTGAAAGAAGCCGTAAAGTAAGGCTCACGAAAAAACTCCGCCTTGGCGGAGTTTTTTGTTTTGCGGTATCCTACACACACTGCGGGAAGAGCGGAGCTCAATCCCGCATCATTCGGACGTGATGTAAAAGTTTTATTTTTCCACCACGCTCCTCATTCGCGGGATTAGTTTAATGGTAGAACATCAGTTTTCCAAACTGATGGCAAGGGTTCGATTCCCTTATCCCGCACCGATACGAGAACCGCGCAAGCGGTTGCTTGCATGGTCGAGTGAGGGCACGGGACAAGCTCTGCTTATCCCGCACAAAAACAAAAACCCCTGCCACTTCTGGCAGGGGTTTTTGTTACATCGCAGGTGCTTCTTCCTCTGAAGGAGTCTCCATTTCGGGAGCCATCTCTTCAGCGGGAGCATCCGTAGCTGGCATATCGCCTGCTGGATTGTTCATTTCATCCATAGTGGTTCTGTTTAGGAACACAAATGCCTATCTTACGATAGGCGCGACTACTAATTACGTGAACTTAGCCAGTACTAGGACAGCACAGCCAAGAACATGCATACTATAGCACAAAACGAACACCTCACAGAATACGGAGACCCTAGTATACTGGCGACATGGTGGTATTCCTGAAAGAACTACTCACACTCTTTATTTCAGGACTCCTTTCATTCCTCGTCTTTTTTGGAGCACTCCCCGGCGCTGTCATTGCGCCGGAGGCAACTGTTCCTGTGCCAGTAGAGGTGCAGGGACCAGCAGACGTACCGGCAACTGTTTCAAGCAGTACTGCGGACAATGCAGTGTCCGCGGAAACTCCAGACGAGGTATCGCAGTCACCCACCAGCATTGAAGAGTATCTTGAGGGCGCGCTGCTTGCGCTTGAGGAGCGCGAGGAAGACCGTCAGTCCCTCAAGGCGCTTTCGCAGGGGTTGAATGATACAGCGCGCTCTGCAGTGGTTAATATTCTCTGTACCACGCAAGGTGCCGGGCCTGTGAACCCCATTAGTGCTTCCGGTGTTGTCATAGACCCGCGCGGCGTTATTCTGACGAACGCGCATGTTGCGCAGTACCTCCTCTTAAAGGACTTCCCCACCCCGGGGTTTGTTGAGTGTGTTGCACGAACTGGCAGCCCAGCCACGGCTTCCTATCGACTCGAACTCCTCTTCCTGCCCCCGTCGTGGGTTGTGAAGAATGCTCAAAAAATTGACGATGAGCGGCCAACCGGAAACGGTGAACATGACTACGCGCTCCTGCGTGTTGTCGAGGCCGTGCGGCCAGACGCGCCGTCACCACTTCCCTACCTACCGCTTGTTTCCGAAAGCCCGCTTCCAGGTGTTGCGGTACTCCTTGCGGGCTACCCAGCCGGGTTTTTGGGTGGCACCATTATCGCACAAGAGCTCTACGCGGCCTCCTCGAACGCTGTTGTGGGCGACGTCTACACGTTCAATGCAAACACCGTCGACTTGTTTTCGGTTGGAGGATCAATTCTTGCACAACAAGGCTCTTCAGGTGGCGCGGTGGCGGTTGCAAACGCGGAGAGTGATTCTGGCGCAGCGCTCCTCGGACTCATCGTAACGTCCTCTGATGGCGCAAGCACGGCAAGCCGCGACCTACGCGCTCTTTCAACAGAGTATATCCTCCGCGATTTTTCTGCTGAGCGCGGGCTCACACTTTCAGAATTCCTAGCCCTTCCCCTTGCCAACGAGGCACTCCGTTTCGTATCAGCATCGGCGCCCACGCTTTCGGCGCTGCTCATTGCGGAACTAACTCAGTAGCTCTCCACAGTTTTTTGTTACATGGCTTTCAAACGAACCGTATGATGTGCTGATGCGTATCGCGGTTGTTGGGGCAGGCGTTTCAGGCCTCGTTGCCGCGTACCTCCTATCCAAAGAGCACGAGGTTGTCCTGTATGAGTCGGAAGACCGCCTGGGTGGCCACGCACACACGCACGCCATCACAGCTGACGGCGCCCCTGTCGCTGTTGATACGGGGTTTATGGTGTACAACCCTGCACAGTACCCTGAGTTTGTAGGGCTCCTTCGGGAACTCGGCGTTGCTTCCGCGCCGACCGACATGAGCTTTTCGGTAACGATTGAAAACCATGTATCGTTCAGCAGCCGTTTTTTGCCGCTCGGGCTCTTTGCTGACGTGAGAACCTTTTTTTCTCCAACGTTCTGGAGCTTTATCATTTCGATACTGCGTTTCCACGCCCTGGGGAAACGGACGCTCCGCGAAGGCGGGCACATCGACACCCCGCTCGGGGCTTTTTTAAAGCAGCACCGCCTCAATGGGTATTTGAGGGAGTGGTACCTCTACCCCATGCTGTCGTCCATTTGGTCTGCGTCGGTTTCAGACATAGAACATTTCCCCACGCGCGCAACGCTCGAGTTTATGGACAGTCACGACCTCCTCAATAACCTCTTCCGAGCGCAGTGGCGCACCATTCGTGGCGGCTCGGCGCGCTACGTTGAAGCGATGCGTGCAGGTCTAGCTGAGCGGGAAGTTCGCCTTGAGGTTGGAACTCCTGTGATGAGCATTGAGCGTTCCGCAGAAAGTGTCGTGGTAGTTTCTCCGAATGATCGAGAGACTTTCGATCAGGTAGTTATCGCTACACACGCTGACGGTGCGCTCGCGCTCCTCGCTGAGCCGACGCCAGCCGAGCGCGAGATCCTCAGTCTCTTCTCGTATTCGTCGAACACAGTGCTGCTTCATGGCGACACCTCGGTGCTTCCCCGCCTCCCGCTTGCACGAGCTGCGTGGAACTACTGCGCGCCGTCGAACGGTAGCGCACCCCAGGAGCCTGTTTCGGTGGTGTACGACATGCGCCTCCTCCAAGGAACACCAAAGCACTCCCCTGTTCTGGTTTCGTTAAACGGTGAATCGCGAGTCAACCCGGATGCGGTGTACGCACGCGCGCACTACCGCCACCCGCGCTACTCACTCGACTCTGTTGCAGCGCAGCGCAGGCTTGGCGAAATTCAGGGACACAACCGCACGTTGTTTGTTGGTGCGCACTGGGGCTTCGGGTTCCACGAAGACGGTGTTGTCTCGGCGGTAAACGCGGTAGGATTATGGGGAGTCACTCCTCCATGGAAACGCGACCTACAGCGAAACTCCTCACCGCAACGGTAGGTCACACCCGCCATCGCCCGCGCCACCACACGTTTTCGTACCGCGTTTTTTACGTTCTCTACCCTATTATCCCTTCGCTAGAAACGGTACCCAGGCTGTTTTCGCTCAATCGCCCTAATCTCTTTTCGCGATTTGATAGTGACCACGGCCCTAAAGATGGAACATCGCTCAGAGCGTGGATTGCGCGAGAACTTTCAGCAGCTGGTGCCCCGCTTACCCCTGAAGATCGGGTGTTCCTGCTTGCGCATCCGCGTATGCTGAACTTCGTCTTCAATCCCATTTCTTTTTGGCTCATCGTTTCTCCCGACGATGCCGTGCGAGCAGTCTTGTGCGAAGTGAGAAACACGTTCGGCGATTACCACAACTACCTCATCCGTCACGCCGATGGACGCCCGATTACTCCCCGCGATACGTTTAGCGCTCCCAAGGAACTCTTTGTGTCGCCGTTCAATCCCCTCACAGGCTCCTACGAGTTCGCCTTTACGTTTACCGATGCCGACTTCAAGGCGCACATTACGTACTTTGAAGAGGGAGAAAAGACTGTCTCAACGTTTATGGGCGGAACGTTTTCACCCCTCACCTCGCGCGCTCTCGTCGTGGCATTCTTCCGCTACCCGCTGATGACGCTGGGCGTCGTTTTCAACATACACTTTCAAGCGGTCCGGTTATGGCTCAAGGGAGTCCGCTTAAAGCTCCACCTGAAGCCCGCCTCTGAACGGGGCCGAACGACGCGTAATTACTAAAATCGGCCGACTTGCATCGAGGCTGCTGATGTAGGAGACTGGCGGGGAGTATGGAGCTGCTTCGAACGTTCAGGCGGACTCAGGAGGGCTACTGGTGTTCGTTCTGTAGGGCGTGGCACACAGAAGGTTGCCCCAAGAATTACTAAGCACTTTTTATTAAAGCGTGGTATCCTCTAAACACTTTCGGGGCGTTGTACCAGCAAGCCTAACGGCTTGCCTTTCAGCGGCTCGGAGAGAACATGTGTGAAACACCTGCTCTCCTCCTCGCCTTGAAAGATAGTACGCTTGATTTGGGGAGGAATGCAGTGTCGGGGTGTCGTATACCGGTAGTACGCTTGATTTGGGATCAAGTAGACAGGGTTCGATTCCCTGCACCCCGACAGTGCATTTCTCCGGAAGGCGTAGGGAATTGAACGTTGAGGGAGGTGTTTTTAAAGGACAATTTTAACTAAGGACAATGTCTTTTAGCCATTTCACCTTCGCAGTTCTCTCTTTTCGGTTCACATAGACGCACATTAAGTCAAAAGTCCACTCTCCTGTTCCATGTGAAACAACGTATGCTTCGATTACACGCCTAAGTCTACGTATTTTGTGGATATGCAGGTTTTCCTCGGGTCGTATTGTTTCATGTGGAACTCTACTACGAGCTGTTTCATATGAAACGGCCTTTACTTCTATAAACCGTGTTAAATCTTTTTCACGTGCAACGATGTCGATTTCTCCATATGGCTTCCAATAGTTCCTTTCAAGTAAAGTGAGTCCTTTATTTTTTATGAAATCTGCCGCAATATTTTCTCCAATTTTTCCTATTTCGTTGTGCTTAGCCATGATGTTTCACGTGAAACTATTAGAATTTGACCTATATAAAAAATCTATGTTTAAAGCCATATTTTGTAAAAGACGAATTTCCTTATAGGACCATCATATGTCCTTTATTCACACATACCCCCAAGTTATCCACCAAATAAATATTTCACGTGAAACGCGTTTCTTGTGGAACAAAACCCGCACAGGGCGGGTTTTGTCGGGTATTTCGTATTTGTGGAGCATAGGGGAATCGGTCACCGGTTCTTTTCTTACGCAAAGCCCGTCGACCCCGCCTCGTCTCGATGCTCGGGACTCCGGCCTTCGATTCCCCTTTCAAAATACTTCGTATTTGTGCGGTCACGGGGAATCGAACCCCGAACTCGTCCTTGGCAAGGACGCATTATACCATTTAACCATGACCGCTTGTGCGTATAGTTATAGCACGGCGACTCTCCTTGAAAAAGGCTCTAGCCGCAGTATTTACAACACCCACCAGAACAATTGCAGTTTGGGCAGTTGCATCCACAGCTAGAGCAGTTTGTAGGGTGCCAGGCTAGTTCGAAACGTTCGGGCACGGAGGTATTATACCTCTCTAGAAAATTAGCCCCAGGGGATAGTGGGGCGGTGTTTTGTGGTTTTTCGGTGGTCACCAATAAATTTCCTGACGGAACATTTTGTGGTCACGAGTCACTAAGTATTTTGCTCCATGTCTTCGCAAAATACTAAGGCTCGCGACCCCGCCTCGCCTCCCGACACGTCGGGATGGCTCCGGCTCGCACCGGTAAACAAAAACAGTGCGCAGGCACTGTTTTTCATTCCGGTGCGCCCGCCAGGATTCCCCTTCGGGCCGGGGAATTTTGGTCTTCGACATTAAAATTCCCTTCTCATCCTGACGAAAGGTGCGAAGGCACCTTTCTGCGAAAGCCACTCGCCTTGCTCGTGTGCGCCCGCCAGGATTCCCCTTCGGGCCGGGGAATTTTGGTCTTCGACATCAAAATTCCCTTCTCCTCCTGCCGAAAGGTGCGCAGGCACCTTTCTGCGAAAGCCACTCGCTTTGCTCGTGTGCGCCCGCCAGGATTCGAACCCAGAATGACTGTTCCGAAGACAGTAGTGATATCCATTTCACCACGGGCGCGCAGTTACCCTAGTGTACGGCACGCTCCGGTAAAAGGGAACTGTGGCACAATAGGGGAGTCATGTTGAGTCGCGCCATCCCGAGTGAGGTAGCAGAGGTTTCCCGCAGGCTTGAAGCGGCAGGGTTCGAGGCGTACCTCGTTGGTGGGTGTGTTCGCGACCTCCTCCTGGAGCGTCGACCGAAAGATTGGGACCTAACCACTAACGCAACACCAGAGCAAATTCAGGAGGTGTTCCCCGATTCGTTCTATGAGAACGACTTTGGAACGGTCGGCATTAAAACCGCAAGCGAAGACCCCACGCTTGCGGTTGTTGAGGCGACTCCGTACCGCAAAGAGGGGAAGTATACCGACCTGCGCCGTCCCGACGATGTTTCATGGGCGCACACGCTCTCGGAAGATTTGGAGCGGCGCGACTTCACGGTGAACGCGCTCGCGTACAGCATTAGCCACGAGGTGCTGGTTGACGAGCACGGCGGTCAGGATGATTTAAAGAGGAAGGTGCTGCGTACGGTGGGAAACCCGAACGACCGCTTTGCAGAAGATGCGCTGCGTATGATGCGAGCAGTCCGCCTCTCGGCAGAGCTTGGTTTTGCGCTCGAGACGGAAACTGCCTCGGCAATTCACGCCCTCGCCTCTAACCTCGAGAAGATTTCAAAAGAGCGCATCCGCGACGAGTTTATCCGCATCGTCGAAACCGCCACGCCTATGCAGGCGCTTTTTGTCGCGCAGCGGCTCGGTCTTTTAAAGTACATTCTCCCTGACCTCGAGCGCGGCATTGGGGTTGAGCAGAACCAAGCCCACTCGTACGACGTGTTTGAACACAACCTCCGCACCATGCAGCACGCCTCAGACAAAGAGTGGAGCCTCCTGATTCGTGTCGCGGGACTCTTGCACGATATTTCAAAGCCAGAAACTCGACAGTGGTCGGCTGAAAAAAAGGATTGGACATTCCACGGACACGAAGTCGTAGGTGCCCGAGTTGCCAAAAAAATACTTGCCGATCTCCGGTTCCCCAAGGAGTTTTCCGATGCGGTGGTAAACCTGGTTCGCTGGCACATGTTCTTTTCTGATCCGGATAAAATTACCCTAAGCGCGGTGCGCCGCATGATTCGAAATGTCGGCACGGAGCACATTGAGGACCTCTTGAACCTTCGCATCTGTGACCGCATCGGCACAGGGAGACCAAAAGAGCAGCCGTTTCGGTTTAGGAAGTACAAGGCGATGGTCGAAGAGGCGCTCCGCGACCCCGTCTCTGTAAAGATGCTTGCGGTAGATGGCACGACGCTCATGAGTGAGCTCGGCATGAAGCCGGGGCCCCGCATTGGGTGGATACTCCATGCATTGTTGGAGGAGGTGTTGGAAGATCCTTCTAAGAACACTAAAGAACATCAACTTGTCCGTGCGCAGGAACTCAACGCGCTCGATGATGTTGAGCTTAAAGCACTCGGCGAGCAGGGGAAAGAGGCGCGTGAAAAAGAGGAGGAAGAGGTAGTGGCATCAATTCGTGCTAAGCACCACGTTGACTAGGTACATCCAGTTTCTTTATTAGATGCTTGATTAAAAAAACACCCCTCGAATCCCGAGGGGTGTTTTCATTATGGCAAGGGCCTAATATTGACGCCGCCTGTATCATTCAATAGTGTTGAGGGCGCGTAAGCTTCGGCGAAACCTTACCCTAAAAGAACTGTCCTTTACAACTATACACCCGTAAAAGACACATCAAGGACAGTTATTCACAGATGTCTTTTAAAAGTCCCTAGATTACAGTCCACAGTTCTCAGGGAAAACCTGAAAAACTAAGGACTAAAAACTACAGACTAATCTCTATAGAAACGGGGCAGTGATCGCTCCCCATAATATCGGGGTGAATGGCCGCGCCTTTAACCTGTTTCACCAAAGCTTTTGAAACGAAAATGTAGTCAATTCTCCACCCAACGTTCCGCGTCCGCGCCTGCCTGAAGGGGCTCCACCAGGTATAGAAACCGTTTCCCGAGGTAAACAGTCGGAACGTATCCGTGAAACCGGCATCAATAAGGCTTTGCGCACCTTCCCGCTCTTCACGGGTGAACCCATGCTCCCCTTCGTTGCCTTTGGGGTTTGCCAGGTCGTCTTCGGTATGGGCAACGTTGAGGTCTCCGCAGAAGACGACCGGTTTCTTTTCTTCGAGCTCCTTCATGTACGCACGAAACGCCGGGTCCCAGTGCTTGTGGCGAAGTTCCAGGCGCGAAAGGTCGTCCTTTGAATTCGGCGTATAGACCGTTGCTACAAAGTAGTCTTTGAACTCAAGCACCAACACACGCCCTTCGCTGTTGGTGTCGCCGTATCCGTCGTTGAGTTTGAATTTTTTTACGAGGTGCGGCGGAAAATCAAGAAACACTGCTTCTGGCTTTGTGCGAGTAAAAATAGCTGTTCCCGAGTACCCCTTTTTTTGAGCTGAATTCCAATACTCTTCGTACCCCGGAAGGTCAACTTCGCTCTGGTGCTGCTCCGCCTTGGTTTCTTGGAGGCAGAGAATATCAGGTTTGAGGGCTTCAACCATCGGCACAAAGAGGCCCTTTTTATGAACGGCCCGAATGCCGTTTACGTTCCACGAAACAAGCCGCATAGGCGGCAGTGTACCGTACTCAAAAACGGAACGCTCGATGGGCTGTGCCGTAGAGCGTTATTCCCAGGGGAGTCCGTAGATTTCTTTTTCTTGTAAAAAGTTTAAAAATCCAAAAACGGGAACTGCAACCACGGCAAGTAGCACCGCGGCGCCAAGGAGGGTAAGAAATGCGCGGTCACGATTCAGTGCTTTACCGGAGCCCTCATTGATCGGTCGAATTTTAGGGCGCTCATCCATATATTAATTTTAACATTTAAAAGTCTAAAAGTCAATACTCTACACAGTCCTTAAGATTCGCGCTTTTTACCGTGAAAAGCCTTATGAATGTCGCGCAAGTGCTTGTCGGTGACGTGGGTGTACACCTGGGTGGTCGCAATGTTGGCGTGGCCGAGGAGTGCCTGGACGCTCCTAAGGTCCGCGCCGTTCTCCAGAAGGTCGGTTGCGAAGACGTGCCTCAGCACGTGGGGGGTCACCTTGCTGGTGATGCCTGCGTGTGCCGCGTACGTTTTGAGGTGGCGCTGCACGTCGCGTGGGGTAATGCGGTGGAGCGCATGCGCGCGCCCCTCTACAAAGAGCGCCTCTTCCATGTCGGTTCGTACAGCGAGGTACGCGCGCACCGCCTGCTTCGCGCGCTCAGAGAGAAACACGACCCGAACCTTGTCGCCCTTGCCTCGCACTGAAAGCTCGTCGCGCGAAAGGTCAAGGTCGGTATTTAGTGCGCAGAGCTCTGAAACGCGAAGTCCCGTTGAAAACAGGAGTTCCATAATTGCTTGGTCGCGAAGTAACTTTTGCTGCTTCACGGCGCTCGTCTCTTTTTTGAGCGCCTCCCGGGGTGCATTCATGAGGCGCTCAAGCTCTCGGGTGGTAATGAGGTCGAGCGAACGCTCAGGTACTTTGGCGAGCTCAATCCGCTCCGGAGCGAGCGTTTCAATCCCGTTTCGTTGGAGGTGCTTAAGGAAGGCTCTGAGCGCAATGAGGTGGTAGTTCTGCGTCTTCTTCTTCATGCTGCCCCCGGGGGCGGGGAGTCGGTTTAAGTAGAGCCGGAACTCCTGCACGAGTCTATCGGTAATCTGCTTCGGGTTTTCAACCTTTGCGTAGGCTAAAAACCGCGAGAGGTAGCGGTCGTAGTTCTCGATTGTTTTAAGGGAGCGTCCCTTTGAGATTTCCAGGTACTCTAAAAATTCACGTTTGAGCGTGGTGAGCGAGTGTGGCACCCCTCTAGTATATAGCCCGCTACTCTGATTTGCCGGTTGGTATCGTAAACACCCACAGTACAAGCATCACCGCCGCGAATATAAATCCAGCGATTTCTTTTGCAGACCATCGCCCATCGCCGTCGCCTCCGCTCTCTGCACTCAAAAATCCATTGCGCTTTCCCATAGAGTTTTTCTTACCAATAAGCTGACCCTACTGAATGTACGCCCCGGGAGTCCGCTTAGCAAGGGTCACCAGGAATGTATTGCAAACAAAGGGCATTTATGGTAGAGTGGGCCCTCATGCTTACGAAGACACAGAAGACACGGGTAACGAAGGCCGTACAGAAGCACGATTCCGACACCGGCTCGGCAGAGGTACAGGTTGCCCTTTTGACTAAAAAAATCAGCGAACTTACGCTCCACCTTAAGAAGCACGCCAAGGACAAGCACTCTCGACGTGGTCTCTTGCAGATGGTTGCCGACCGCCGCAGCCACCTCAAGTACCTCGAGAAGAACGACAAGCGCTCGTACGGTAAGCTCATCAAGAGCTTGGGGTTGAAAAAGTAGCTTTAGCGTTCAGCGCGTTTTGCTCGTGCTATGGAACTGCATCGCAGTTCCATTTTTCTTGCGGTACACTGTTTTGAGTGCAGTACTTACTCTAATTTTTATATATGGCAATTATCAAACATCCAAACCAGCGTGTCGCAGTGTTTATCGACACCCAAAACCTTTATCACAGCGCTAAAAACCTTTTCCGTGCGAGGGTCAACTTCGGCAACGTGCTCAAAGAGTCGGTTGCAGGCAGGCAGCTCATCCGCGCAGTGGCGTACGTGGTGACAACCGAGAGTGGGGAAGAGCGCGCCTTTTTTGATGCTCTCACCAAAATGGGGATTGAGACAAAAACGAAAGAACTCCAAGTGTTTTACGGTGGCGCAAAAAAGGCAGACTGGGATGTGGGGCTTGCGGTTGATGCGATTAAGCTTTCGCCTCGCCTCGACGCAGTGGTGCTTGCAACGGGCGACGGCGACTTCGTGCCTCTGGTCGAGTACCTCAAGTCAAACGGGGTACAAGTTGAGGTTATTTCGTTCGGCAAATCATCGTCGGGGCGCCTGAAGGAAGCAGCGGACGATTTTATTGACATGGGCGAGGCTCCAAAGAAATTTCTCCTCGGGCGAAACTTCCCCCTCTCGATTCCTGGAACAAACGTCGTGATACCGCAAACAGGGAGTCATCCTGAGGTAGAGCACCAAGGTCACCGACATGACGTTGACGATTCCAACGAGCCGCAGGTGGTTGGGTCTGACACCGACTTCGACCGCTAGCGTGGGAGAGGGTTTTCATGCAGCAGCGTACCTTCGAAACGAGCCTGGGAGGGAAGACGCTCCGCGCAACGTTTACGGACCTCGCTGACCAGGCGAATGGTTCGGTCCTGCTTCAGTACGGAAACACGACGGTGCTAGCAACCGCCGTGATGGGTCGCGTGGAGCGACACGACATCAGCTACGTACCACTTTCAGTGGAGTTTGAGGAGCGTTTTTATGCAGCAGGGGCACTCCTTGGCAGTAGGTTCTTGCGCCGCGAGGGACGCCCGTCGGATGAGGCGGTGCTTGCCGGCCGACTTGTCGATCGAACCATTCGCCCACTTTTTAACACGGCGCTTCGGAATGACGTGCAGGTGGTGATAACGGTACTCTCTATTGAAGAAGATGATCCGGACGTGGTGGGAGTGGTTGCTGCCTCGCTTGCGCTTTCGACCTCAAACATTCCGTGGAGTGGCCCCGTGTCGGGTGTGCGGGTCGGGAAAAAGCGCGGCGACGACACGCTCGTTATCAACCCCCCATATGCGTTTCGTGAAGACCCAGATTTCGAACTCGATGTAGTTGTGTGTGGGAGAGATGGCACGGTGAGCATGATAGAGGTGGGTGCTCACGAGGTCGATGAGGCAGTGCTCCTTCAGGCTATCGAGTTCGGTGTCAGCCATCTTTCGCTTCTCCAGGAATTTCAGGAAACAGTGGTGTCGGCGGTGGGGAGAGAAAAAGTTCCGGTGAGCGAGGCTCCGTACCCTGAGGTCGTGAAGGAAGTGTTCGGTGAATTTGCCGGCGACTTTCCTAAGGAGGTATTTGCAGGGCTCCCGGGAAGCGGCCACTTTGGCGCGTACAAGGAGCGCTACCTCGCGCGAGTGCGCGAGGTAGCGCCAGAGGCGCTCCGCGCAGCCGACCGGTTTTTTGAAGACGAGCTTGCTTCCCTCATGCGTCGTCGCGCAATTGACGATGGTGAACGGGTCGATGGTCGCGCGGTTGACGAGGTACGTCCACTCTTTGCACAGGCAGGAGGCCTCTCTCCCATCCTCCACGGATCAGGGATTTTTTACCGCGGCGGAACCCACATTTTCTCCGCGCTCACCTTGGGCGGACCGGATGAATCGCTCATTGTTGACTCGATTGAGGGAGTATCCGAAAAGAAGCGTTTCATACACCACTACAACTTCCCGCCATTTTCAGTAGGAGACACCGGCAAGTTTGGTGGCATGAACCGGCGTATGGTGGGGCACGGAGCGCTCGCAGAGAAAGCGCTCCTCCCCGTCATTCCTCCGCAAGACGTGTTTCCGTACACCATTCGCGTGGTGTCGGAAGCGCTCGCATCAAACGGCTCGACGTCAATGGGCTCAGTTTGCGCGGGGACGCTGGCACTCATGGACGGCGGAGTGCCCATCAGCGCTCCCGTTGCGGGAATCGCCATCGGCGTCATGTACGAAGGTCCGACGCGGTACCGTATCTTGACTGACATTCAGGGACCTGAAGATCACCACGGCGACATGGACTTTAAAGTTGCAGGAACTGCTCGTGGGGTGACCGCAATTCAGCTCGATGTGAAGGTGGAGGGAATTCCCATTCCCATCCTCAGCGAGGCATTGGAGGCGGCGAAGCGAGCGCGAATCCACATTCTTGACGTCATGCGTAAGGCGATTGCGCACCCGCGTGAAGAACTCTCTCCGCGCGCGCCGCGGGTCCTCACGCTCTCCATTCCTGTCGACACCATTGGGCTCGTGATAGGGAGCGGAGGAAAAACCATCAAGAAGATACAGGAGGAAACCGGCGTAACTAATATTTCAATTGAAGAAACGGGGCGAGTCTTCATTACGGGGAACAGTGATACTGCGTCGCGCGCAGCGGATCTCATTCGAGATCTCACCTACGTGTTTAGTCCGGGTGAAGTTCTTGAAGGAGAGGTAGTGCGCCTCGCACCATTCGGCGCATTCGTTCGTCTGAACGCGCGCACCGAGGGTCTCGTGCACATTTCTGAAGTTGCTCCATTTCGAATTCGGCGCATCGAAGACGCTCTCGTCGTAGGCGAGCGCGTTCGTGTCGCGGTGAAAGAGGTTCAGCAGGACGGACGTGTTACCCTTTCCATAAAGGCGGCCGATCCTGAATTCGCTCTACGCAAGAAGCTTGAGCCCGAGTCGCCGGATACACGACGCAATGCCACCACCTAGCGATCAGAAGCCTACAACGCCGCGCACGGGCGGCCTTCCACGCATTCGAACCTACGCCGCTGACATGAGTCGCGCTATTCAGGCGCGTGGGGAAACGCTCTCGTCGATTGTCGCGGCGCAGCAGGGTGCGCGCACTCCGGAGCCGCTCGCGGGAGAATCGACACGCTCTCCGCGCACCACACTGTTCATCGTGGGCGGGGTTCTCTTTTTGGTACTGAGCGTTGTGGTGCTTGGAACCGCATTCTTCCTTTCGTCGCAAAGCGATGGGCGCACTGAGCTTCCACAGAGCATCATCTTCCCGAACGAGACAGCAACGATTGAGATTGCTGACACCGCGACGACGCTCCTTGCGGATGAGCGCGAAAATTCTTCGCTCCTTCTTGGCGAAATTAAGCGGTTTGTGCTTACCCAAAATGGTGCAGTGCTCAGCGCTCCTGAGGCGGCTCGCGCGCTCGGCATCCCTCCGGTTCTTGCGCGTGAAGTCACCGACGTCATGGTCGGGGTCCACTCATTTAATAGAACGCAACCGTTCATCATCCTCACCATTGCGGCATACGACCGTTCCTTTAATGCGCTCCTTTCGAGCGAGCCGGAACTAGGGCGCTCCCTTGGAGCCTTTTTCGAACCCACGGGCTGGAGCGGTGACGCGCCACTCCTTACCTTTACTGATTCGGTGATGCGCAATGTGGACGTGCGCGTGAGCCAGGACGAGTATCCGCTCCTCTACGCGTTTCCCGCACGGACCTTGGTGGTCATTACGACGAACGAATTTACCCTCCGCGAGGTCATGACTCGCCTCGGGAGTGTCCGACAAGACTTCTAAGGAGCTGGTGTGCTACACTTGTGCCCATGCTTACGGAACAACAGAAACAGGGATTTAAAGAGCGCTTGGAGCGAGAGCAAGAACTCCTTCAGGGAGAGCTCTCTGCGCTCGGCAAGCGCAACCCGGCTAACCCAAGTGATTGGGAGCCCGCTGCAACTACCGGCGAGTTCGGTGCTGATCGGAACGACAACGCCGACCTCATCGAAGAGCTCCATGAAAACAACGCCGCTATCAATGAGCTTGAGGTGCGTCTCAAAAACGTTTCTGAGGCACTCGAGCGAATCGACGCGGGCAGTTACGGCATCTGCGAAGTGTCGGGCGAAGACATTGAGCTTGAGCGTCTGAATGCGAACCCTGCGGCACGCACGTGCGTTGAGCACATGGCTGAATCGGCTGCATAGTATTTCAGTTGAACTGTTCTCAGAGTGCCCCGCTTCGCGGGGCTTTTTCTTGTCCCTGTGACTTCTTTCTTATGCTGGTTTGTTTGTGGTCTATGATGCTAGGTATATGGCCTTCGCGCGGGTGTTTAGTGTTCAGCCGCAGTTTCCGCACGCGCCACTCGTTTCTGTTGAGGCTGATCTCTCGCGCGGTCTCTACGCGTTTTCTGTAGTGGGACTCCCGGATAAGTCGGTTGAAGAGGCGCGCGACCGCATTTCAAGCGCCATTAAACATTCGGGCTTTGAAGCGCCAAAATCTAAGAACCATAAAATTGTCATCTCGCTGGCGCCCGCTGACGTGAAAAAAGAGGGCCCGGTGTTCGACGTGGCGATGGCGCTCTCCTACCTCCTTGCCGCCGAAGAAATTTCGTATGACCCAACCAGTTCGGTGGTACTCGGCGAACTTGCGCTCGACGGCACTATTCGCCCTATCAAAGGCGCACTTGCGGCGACTCTCGGAGCGCGCGCGAACGGGTTTCGTAGCGTGGTAGTACCGCGCGCAAACGCCGCTGAGGCGGCGTTGGTGTCTGGGATAACTGTCTACGGCGCGGAGACGCTTCGCGAGGTAGTGCTCCACTTCACAGGTGTCGCGCCCCTTGAAGAAACGGTGCACGCGGTGCCCGAGTTCGCGCACCATTTTTCGGTGTGCATGAGTGACATTGCTGGACAAGAAACAGCAAAGCGTGGAATTGAAATTGCCGCGGCGGGTCGGCACAATGTGATGCTTTCGGGACCGCCTGGCACGGGGAAGACGATGCTTGCGAACGCACTCTCAAGTATTCTTCCGCCGCTCTCGTTGGACGAGGCACTCGAGGTAACTGCGCTTCACTCGGTTGCAGGAACGCTCTCGGGAAGCATGGTGCACCTGCCGCCAGTTCGTGCACCGCACCACACGTCCTCCTACGTCGCGTTGGTCGGTGGTGGCAACGTCATTCGTCCCGGCGAGGTGACGTTGGCACACCGCGGTGTGTTGTTTATGGACGAGTTTCCCGAGTTTGACCGTCGTGCGGTTGAGGCGCTACGGGAGCCTCTCGAGAACCGCTCTATTACGGTGTCGCGCGCCTCAGGTACCCAGACGTACCCCGCAAACATCATGCTCGTCGCCGCACTCAACCCTCCGGGAGAACGCGCCGACCAGCGCGAGGTGGAGCGGTTTCGGCGCAAACTCTCCGGCGCTATCGTCGACCGTATTGATTTGTGGGTGGACGTTCCTCACGTTCCTCACGAAAAACTCTCCGCGGGTAGCGGTGAAAAGAGCGAGGCGGTGGCGCTCCGCGTTCTGAGGGCACGCGACCGAGCGCTCAGGCGACAGGGGAGCCTCAACAGTGAACTGCCGTCTCGAACTATTGAAGCGGTGACGAAGATTGCGTCATCCGCGCTCTCGCTCCTCCAGCGTTCAGCAAAGACGCTTAAACTTTCGCCTCGCTCATACCACCGCGTGATGCGCGTTTCCCGCACTATCGCTGACCTTGCGGATTCCGACACCGTCGAAGACGTGCATGTCCTTGAGGCGTTTCAGTACCGCCCCAAGCTAGAAACGTAAATCTCCCGAATGTTCGGGAGATGTATGCGTTTCAGGGATGTGCGCTGCGCTCCACTATTTCTGAAACTTTTCTCGGTAGAGTTTTTGTGACCGCTCGAAAGCGTCGCGCGCATCGGCTGCACTCTTCCAACCATTGAGCTCCACCTTTTTATTTTGGAGCTGTTTGTAGGTGAGGAAGAAGTGTTCGATTTCTTTCAGCGTGTGCGGGTTCACGTCCGATAGATCCTTCGTGTCTGCCCACCGCGGGTCGCTGACCGGAACTCCCAAGAGTTTTGCATCAGCGTCGCCGCTGTCGACCATGTCGAGAATCGCGACAGGGCGAACGTGGACAAGAATGCCGGGCGCAAGCGGCTCGGTGGTCAGAACCACCATGTCGAGAGCGTCGCCGTCGTCCCACAGCGTCTTTGGCACGAACCCGTAGTCAAACGGGTATACCTGCGCCGTGTGCAAGACGCGGTCGAGTGCAATCATGCCCGTCTCTTTGTCGATCTCGTACTTGTTTCGGGAGTTGCGCGGAATTTCGATAATGACGTTCATTGCTTCCGCGGTGCCCGGTTCAATGTCATGCCAAAGGTTCATATGCTGGTAGTATAACGAACTAATTTTTATCGGGGTCCAGGTCAGAAGCAGCATCCATTTCGGCAGGGGCTTCCTCGTGAGCGGTTGCGAGCGCTTCTGGCACCACATCCTCACTCGAAGGAGTAGCGGCTTCCTCCGGAGAGAGTGCTACCTCAGGCGCCTCAGCGAGGGTAACGTCATCGCCGTCGGTTGCAGCAACTTCTTCGCCCTTTGCGGAGCGGATGTCGATAGACCACCCCGTTAGCTTCGCCGCGAGGCGTACGTTCTGTCCGCCGCGCCCAATGGCGAGTGATTGCTGATCGTCGGTTACCTCAACGGTCGCGCGGTGGTTTTCCTCATCGAGCTCAACCGAAAGAACCTCGGCAGGGGAGAGTGCGTCCTCAATAAACTCGCGTGGCGTTGCCGACCACTCAATAATGTCGATGCGCTCGCCACCCAACTCGCTCGTTACCGTTGAGACGCGCACGCCGCGCTGGCCAACCAGCGCGCCGACAGGGTCGATGCGCTCATCGTTTGCGGCAACAGCCACCTTTGACCGGCTCCCCGCTTCGCGGGCGATGGCCTTCAAGGCAATGGCGCCGCTTGCCAGCTCTGGAACCTCAGTTTCAAAGAGTTTTTCCAAAAACTTAGGATGCGCTCGCGAGAGGCGAAGGAACACGCCGCGCTGCCCCTCCTCTACCGAGAAGAGGTACGCGCGAATGCGCTCGCCCGGGCGGAAGCGCTCGCCCGGAATCTGTTCAGCGTACGGCATGATGCCGGTTGCACGCCCAAGGTCAACATAGAGGTTTCCGCGTTCCATACGCTGAACCACGCCGGTGACGATGTCCCCTTCTTTGCCGCCGAACTCGGTCATCACACTTGAGCGTTCTGCTTCGCGGATCTTCTGCATAATCACCTGCTTTGCTGTTTGCGCTGCGATGCGCCCGAAGTCAGTCTTTTTTTCGAGCGGAAAGACAATTTCATCACCAACCTGTGCGTCGCGTTTGATGCGTTTCGCGTCTTCGAGAAACATGTGCTGCTCCTCGTTGTAGTGGGGGCGGAGGTCGCCGTCCTCCGCAGGCTCCTCTGGTGCCTCGTCCATGCGAACCGACTCAGGGGTGACGATAAGTTTAATTTGCGAAAACTCTACTTCGCCAGTGTCGGGGCTGAAGTGTGCTCGCACAATTTGTCCGCGCTTGCCGAACTCTTTCTTGTACGCGGTTGCGAGCGCTCCTTCAACCGCCTCCAGCATTTTTTCACGGGGAATGCCGCGCTCTTCTGAAAGCTGGTCGATAACGAGGTTGATTCCTTTGAGGTCAAATTCCATACAGGTACGTCAGGTGCTAAAACCGAGAAATAAAAAACCGATGCTTCATGAGCATCGGCATAGCAAAGCTACTATTCGGTTATGGAGAGAGTATAGCGCGTACAAACTCTCCCTGTCAACACGTCACCCCGTTAGAGGGGAAGCTCGCGCTGTGGTCCAAGTGGTGTCCCTGGTGGGAACAGTTCGCCTTGCTCTTCCTGAAGCGAGACGATGAGAGCATCAAGTGTTGCAAGACTTACTGGTCGCTTGAGTGGTCGGTCCAACTCCTCATCCAGTAAATACTCAGCGCGTGCATCGAATGCTGACATGCGTTAGGGGTTAGTGGTAATGACTCTGACCTCTTCAGTATCTCGTTTCCAGAGAGATGACGCAATGCACTATCCACTCTTCACATGGACTCGAGAGTAACCGCGTCTCTCGAGAGCTTCCGGTGCTAGTATTGAAGTATGCAAGTGTCAGACGCACAGCTCAAAACATTCATTATCGATTCGGGCATGGTGTCTCGAAAAGATATCCTCGAGGCGGAATCGCTCGCCAAGGAGCGGGGGATGTCGCTCCGGGACGCCATTGCAACGCTCGGGCTTCTTTCAGAAGACGAGCTTCGCCGAATGTTCTCGCACCTCCTTGGGATTCCATTCATTTCGCTCAGCAATACCAAAATAGACCCGGCGGTTCTCACTCTCATTCCTGAGCCGATTGCCAGAAAAAACAACATCGTTGCGTACAAAAAGTCGAACGACTCGCTCGAGGTGGCGATGCTCGACACGAACGACCTTGCGGCGATTGATTTCATCAGGAAAAAGGTTGGGCTCAAAATTCTCTCCCGCCTCACTGACACGGCGTCCATGAAAAGTGCGCTCCTCCAGTACCAGAAAACGCTGAAGGAAGAGTTTGGCGACATCATTAAAATGGCGTCGCAGTCGCTCACTACGGAAGGTGGCGGCACGACATTGGCGGAACTTGCCGAAGATGTGCCCGTCGTGAAAATTGTTGACACGCTCCTTCGGCACGCGGTCATTCAGAACGCGTCTGACATTCACATCGAGCCAATGGAGACGGCGCTCCTGGTTCGCTACCGCATTGATGGGCTCTTGCACGATGCGATGGAACTCCCCCTAAACGCGGCGGCAGGAATTGTGGCGCGCATCAAGGTGCTTGCGCGACTGAAGCTCGATGAAAAGCGGCTTCCGCAGGACGGCCGCTTCAAAATTGAAGCCGACACGGAGCGCGTGTCGTTCCGCGTTTCGATCCTACCTACGTACTACGGTGAAAAAATTGTCATGCGCTTGCTTCGCGAAGGCGGTGGCGGGTTCACGCTCGAGAGTTTGGGATTTCATGGCTCGGGGCTCGAGCACATTCACGAAGCAACACGCGCTTCAACGGGCATGATTCTGGTCACGGGGCCCACGGGGAGCGGAAAGACGACGACGCTCTACACCATTCTCGACATTTTAAATACGCCGGACGTCAACATCTCAACCGTGGAAGATCCCATTGAGTACCAAATGCCGCGCGTGAATCAAACCCAGGTGAGGCCTGACATCGGCTTCACGTTTGCCCAAGGCTTACGCGCGCTCGTGCGCCAAGATCCAGACGTCATCATGGTCGGCGAAATTCGCGATACGGAAACCGCGTCACTCGCCGTGAATGCTGCCCTTACTGGGCACGTGGTGCTCTCAACGTTGCACACGAACTCTGCAGCCGCCACCATTCCTCGCCTGGTTGATATGGAAGCAGAGCCGTTTCTCCTCGTTTCAACGCTCCGGGTTATTGTTGGCCAGCGCCTCGTTCGCCGACTCTGCAGTGAAAAGGAGGAGTACCACCTCACCAAAGACGAAGCAGAGTCTCTTGCAAAATCGGTCGACCTCGACCGGGTGTTGAAGGCGCTCCGTGACGAAGACAAAATTGCAAAGGGTGCAGGCATCACCGAGGTGACGTTCTATCGCCCGAAACCTTCTGACGAATGTCCGGAAGGATTCACGGGGCGCATCGGCATCCACGAAGTTCTCCCTGTCACGTCACAGATTCGCGAACTCATCATGCAGGGAGTGTCTGCGGACAAAATTGAAGCACAGGCAAAAAAGGAGGGCATGCTCACCATGGCTGAGGATGGAATTTTTAAAGCAGCGCTCGGCGTGACGACGGTTGAAGAGGTGCTCCGCGTTATTTCAGAGTAGCGTCTGCGGGGAAAGGTCCCCGCGCGGGACAAAAGGTGCCGTACAATGAACGTACTGTGCCAAAATTTTCTGTACAGGCGGTAAATCGTGAGCGCGAAGCCTACCGTGAAGTTATTGAAGCGGCTGATCGTTTCGCTGTATACCGCGAAATTCGCGAGCGCGGCGATAGCGTCGTGTCACTCGAAGAGGTTGCCGCAAAAAAATCATGGTTTGCGCTCGACCTCTCGTCGTTTTCGCTGGGGAGCGTGAGCGGGGACGAAAAGGTGGTGTTAACCAGAAACTTAGCCGCCATGCTCGAGGCAGGACTTACTACCAGCCGTGCGCTTTCGGTCATGGAGAAGCAGTCAAAGAACCCGCGTTTGAAGGCGGTACTCGCAGACCTCATCAGTGACGTGCAGCGGGGAAGTCCCTTCTCGATGGCGCTCGCCAAGTTCGATACCATCTTTTCACCACTTTTAATTTCAATGGTGAGGAGCGGTGAGGAGTCGGGAAAGCTCGCTGAAAGTTTGCGCGTGGTGTCGACCCAAATGGAGAAGGCTAATACCCTCAAGAAAAAGGTGCGAGGCGCACTCATGTACCCCTCAATCGTGCTGATTGCGATGGTTGCAATCGGAATCCTCATGCTGATTTACGTGGTCCCGACCTTAACCCAGACGTTTGCAGAATTAGGTACGTCGCTGCCGCCCACCACCCAGGCCATTATCAGTATTTCAAATTTCCTCTCGGCGAATCCGCTCCTCTCGCTCCTCCTCTTGGTGGGTGCTATCGGGGGCGGGGTTGCGTTTTTTCGAACTCCCCGCGGTAAAAACCTGGTCGACTGGGCGATGCTCCGAACGCCAGTTATCAGTGCCTTGGTGATGGAGACCAATTCTGCCCGCACGACGCGCACACTCTCCTCACTCCTCTCTGCAGGAGTCGACATGGTGTTGGCGCTTGCCATCACCAGAGACGTCCTCCAAAACGTAGCCTACCAGGAGGTGCTCAAAAAGGCAGAGGCGTCGGTGGTGAAGGGGGGCAGCCTCGCTGAAACGTTTGCCGCGTACCCGAAATTGTATCCACCGCTCGTTTCCGAAATGATGGCAGTTGGCGAGGAGACCGGACGCCTCTCACACCTCCTCAAAGAGACGGCGCAGTTTTACGAAGACTCTGTGGAACAACAGACGAAAGATCTCTCCACTATTATTGAGCCCTTCCTCATGCTCATTATCGGTGCCGCGGTCGGGTTCTTCGCCATCTCAATGATTGCTCCAATTTACTCGCTCTCGGATAGTCTCTAGTATGCCGATTCGCGGACTCACGCTCATTGATGTGGTGGTGGGGGTCTCCATCATGACATTGGTGTTCTTCGCACTTTTTGGTGCGTTCCAACTCTCCATTCAGCTCGTGTTTTCAACGAAGGCAAAAATCGGCGCAACGGCGCTCCTTGCCGAGCGTATGGAGTACGTGCGCTCGCTTCCATACGCTTCTGTCGGAACGGTTGGCGGCATTCCCGCTGGCCCCATTCCGCAGCTCGAGCAGGTGAGCCTAAACGGGACGCTCTACACGGTACGCACCCTTGTCATCTACACCGATGCGCCCGAAGACGGGCTCGACGATGAAGACGACAACGCGGTGACTGCTGACTACAAAACCGTGAAGGTGGAGGTGCTCTGGACGGTTCGGGAGTCGTCACGGAGCTCCTTTGCGGTGACCCGCATCGCGCCGGTGGGACTTGAAACGCTCGAGGGTGGAGGAACGCTCAGGGTCAACGTGTTCAACGCGCTCGCCGCTCCCGTTCCCGGCGCTTCGGTTCGAGTCGTCAACGAAACGACGGTACCTGCTATTGATGTGACACTGACATCAAATGAAAACGGCGTCGTCTCGCTCCCTGGAGCGCCAGAAGCGGCGGGGTATGAGATTAGCGTTTCAAAGCCGGGCTACTCGAGCACCCAAACCTACGACGTGACCGTCGATAATCCGAACCCTTCGCCGGGTCACATCACCGTCGTTGAGGCAGATACAACGACCGCCAGTTTTGCGATTGATGAGGTGGGCACGCTGTCCCTGGCAACGTTCGAACGTGAAGGGCCAGCTTCATTCAGCGATGAGTTCGATGATCAATCGAAGCTTGCTGCGACATCGAGCATTCAGGTTTCGGGGGGTGTTCTTAGCCTCGAGGGTGAACCAGGAACGTTCGCCTCCTCTGGTACCGCCTTCTCGAATACCGTGACCCCGGCATACCTGGTGTCGTGGGACTCACTTTCGCTTTCTGCTGATTCGCCTTCCGGATCATCCCTCCTGCTCCAGCTCTACTACCTCGAAGGAAGTACGTACGTTCTCGTCCCGGACGATGTTCTCCCCGGGAACTCCACAGGCCTCTCAAGTGGCACCTACTCGCTCTCAGCACTTGCCATCGATGACTACCCGTCGCTCCAGGTTGGGGCACTCCTCGCATCAGACGACGGAACAGTCGCTCCATTGGTTGATTCGTGGAGCATTGACTACGTAGCCGGACCGACGCCGCTCCCTGGAGTATCGCTCAGTGTTCTCGGTGCAAAGACGGTGGGTACCACTGGCGGCGGCGCACCGATTTACAAGTTTAGCGATACAGTCACCACCGATGCGTTAGGTACCGGTGTAGTTTCGGAGCTTGAGTGGGATGCCTACACGGTATCGCTCACCAATTCATCGAGCTACAACGTGGTTGAAATGTGTCCGCGCGCAGTATCGGTGCTCCCCGCGTCTACAGCTGCTGTATCGGTGACACTCGACGACAACAGTACGCACGCGCTGCGGGTAGCGATTGAAGCAGACGGCGCGCCAGTAGCGGGAGCGACGGTGTCTATCCAATCAGGTGCGTTTGAAGGAGACGCTCCATCAAGCGTGTGCGGGCAGGCGTACTTTGGCAACCTCACTCAGGCGCTCTACACGCTCTCCGTGTCTGCTCCTACCTTTCAACCATTCTCAGGTTCGGTCACGGTAGATGGAGAAACGCTTTCAGTTGTCTCTCTCATTCCAAACTAGTATGCGCGGCATCACCCTCATTGAAGTAGTAGTTAGTGTTTCGATCTTTACTGTCATCATGGTTGTCGTGGTGACATCGGTGCTCTTCTTCTACCGCGCCAACAGCTCGTCCTTGGAGCAGTCGTACCAAATCGACTCAGCGCGTCGCGGCGTCGAGTTTCTGGTGCGGGATGTACGCGAGGCGACGCATGGCGACGATGGCGCCTACCCAGTCGCTGCCATTGGCGGAACGTCGCTCACGTTCTACAGCGACACCGACCTTGACCAGGACGTGGAGCAGATTACCTACGCGCTTTCTGGTACGACCATGACGCGCACCGTGAAAGAGCCGTCGGGAAATCCGCTTAGCTACACTGGCGTTGGAACAACCACGATTGTGTCGCTCTACGTCAGAAATGGTGAGGAGGGGCAGCCGATCTTCCGCTACTATGATAGTGCAGGGGCTGAGGTGACTGCCTACCAGGCAGTTGGCGATGTACGGTTCGTGAGTATCAACCTCATTGTCAATATCCTTCCGGTTCGCGCCCCTGAAGAGTTTACGCTCCGCTCCTCGGCGACACTGAGGAACTTGCGGGGACAGTAGCGCTCTTTTCATTTTCTATGCACACTACTACTCACCACACACCCTTCTTTCGTCGAGCAGCTCGCGGCTACTTTGTGGTTCTGGTGCTCGTGTTCTCCGCGGTATTTTTTACGCTCCTCTCGGCGCTCGCTGGGTACATTTTCGTGCAGCAGAAGGCAGGACTGGCCAAAGAAAACCAGGAGAAGGCGCTCCAAGTTGCAGAAGCGGGGCTCGAGTACTACAAGTGGTACCTCGCGCACTTCCCGGGCGACGGGACAAATGGTACGGGAGGTTCTGGCCCCTACCTCCACACACTCGAAGATCCCGAGGGAGGAGTCCTCGGCACCTTCTCGCTGTCGGTTGATGTTGAACAGTTTTGTGGAGAGACGTCTGACATCACTATCACCTCGACAGGCTGGACTGCTGCCGACCCTTCCTACCGGCGGACGGTCGAGGCTTCCTATGTGCGGCCGTCCGTTGCTGCGTTTTCACACATTGTTGACGCCAACGTGTGGGTCGGATCGGATCGCATCATTAACGGTCCCTACCACTCAAACCAAGGCATCCGCATGGACGGAACGCACAACGCGAAGGTGACGTCGGGCGTTGCAAATTGGCTGTGTACGGGGAGCTTTGGCTGTTCGCCTAATGCCACGCAAAACGGCGTGTTCGGAGCGGGTACTCCAGGGGAAGAGCTGTGGGAGTACCCTGTTCCCCAAGTCGACTTCAACGGCATCACGGTTAACTTGACCCAGCTCAAAGACCTTGCGACCGACTCCGGTATTTACCTTCCTCCCACGGGAGATCACGGTTACCGAATTCGTTTTTTGAGCGATGGTACTGCCGAAATTCGCGAGGTGGTCGGCGCAACCCAGGTGTGGGGGTACACCACGGAAAATGGCTGGCAGCAGGAGCGAACCATTATGTCGAACACCTCGAATCCCTCAACCTACGTTGTGCTGCCCGAGTGCCCGGTCATCTTTGCGGAAGACAATGTATGGATTGAGGGAGTAGTGTCCGGCAAGGTGCTCGTGGCTGCGGCTGACGTCACCGCGGCGAGCATTGACCGGTCTGTTATCTTAAACGGCAACCTCACGTACGCAGGAACGGGGGATGATGGGATTACCGTTATTGGCGAAAAAGATATTTTGGTCGGGCTCCAGGTTCCCGACATCATGAACATCTACGGTATCTTCATTGCCCAAAAGGGAAGGTTTGGTCGCAACCACTACTGCCAAAACGATTGCTCGAGTCAGTCAGGAAACCAGGGCCTCCCCGGCTCGCTCGACGAGTACGTAACTCGCTCCACCTTAAACACGACGGGGACTATCGTGTCGAAGGGTCGCGTCGGTACCAAGTGGACGTCTGGCGGCTCGTTCGTGTCAGGGTTTAGCCAGCGCAACGACTCGTTCGATCAAAACCTCTCGGTGTCGCCGCCACCGTTTACGCCGTGGACGTCTGAAGACTACGAGCTCGCTGAGTGGCGGGAGATTCGCTAGGGGTTTTTCTTTGGTACCATGAACCTATGGCAAAGCCGCTCGTGGTTGGAAACTGGAAGAGTTTTGTAACGACCCACAAGGAAGGAAAGAAACTTTTTAAGGCGATAGAAAAAGGTCTCCCCCGAGACCTTAAGGCCGAGGTGGTGGTGTGTCCGCCCTCGCTCTTGATCCACCCGCTTGCGAGCGCGTATTCTGGAAAGCGAATCGCGTTTGGGGTGCAGGATATTTTTTTTGAACACGGCGCTCACACCGGCGAGACCTCGGCGCTCCTTGCGCGAGATGTCGGTGCGCGGTTTGGGATTGCGGGTCACGCCGAGCGGCGGGGCCTGGGCGAGTCTGATGCGATTGTTGCCAAAGAGGTAGGTGCGCTCTTGGATGCCCGACTTACCCCCATCGTTGCCTTCGGTGAAAAAACGCGTGACCGAGAAGGAAACTACCTACGCACCCTCGAAGAGAGTATTCTAAACTCGCTTGCTTTGGTTGACGCTCGCTCACTAAAAAAGGTGATACTTGCGTACGAACCGGTCTGGGCAATTGGCGCGGCGCTCCCCCCGTCTTCGCGCACCATTCGTGAGTCGATCATTTTTATTCGCAAGGTGCTCGCCACTAAGTTTGACCGTGCGGACGCTCTCAAGGTGCGCATTCTCTACGGTGGCGCCGTTTCAAAAGACACCGCCCCCGAGTTAATTTCCGAGAGTGGCGCCGACGGCTTTCTCTTGGGCCGCGCGTCCATTGACCCCGAGGTCTTCACCACCATCATTCGGCTGTATTCATAATTCGATTGCGTCTCCGGGGAGGTTTTTGTTTGCTACGATACGGAAGTGAAACAGATGGAGGTGCTCGACCCTACAACGCTTCGCGGTAAGCGCGTGCTGCTGCGCGCGTCGCTCAACGTACCGCTAGAAGGGGGGTGGGTGACTAACCACTTTCGCCTCGATGAGTCTTTGAAAACTATCGAGCTTCTCGCGAAGTCCGGTGCTCGGGTCATTGTGTGTGGACACATCGGTCGTGAAAAAACCGCCTCTCTCAGGCCCGTGTGGGAAGCTCTCAAAACAAAAACCTCGCTCTCTGTTGCGTTTTCGGACGATGTCATCGGGCCCGCGGCGCGAAGCGCCTCAGAGAAGCTGGCCGATGGCGACGTGCTCCTCCTCGAAAATCTTCGCCGTAATGAAGGCGAGGCGACAAACGACCTCCTGTTTGCTAAAAAACTCGCGCAGCTTGCGGAGGTGTACGTCAACGACGCATTTTCCGATTCTCACCGAACTCACGCGTCCATCGTGGGAGTGCCGAACCTGCTGCCGCATGCGGCGGGACCAAACTTTGCTCGAGAACTTTCCAATATTGAGCCGGCGCGAACACCTGCGAGCCCCTCGCTGGCAGTGGTGGGGGGTGCCAAGTTCATGACGAAGGAGCCGCTGATTGAGACCTTACTGAACCGGTACGATCAGGTGGTGGTGGGTGGCGCGCTCGCGCACGACTTTTTTGTGGCACAAGGGCTTTCGGTGGGACGCTCGCTAGTATCCGGCGCGCTCCCGTCTTCAGCATTTCTCACTAACAGTAAAATTATCCTCCCCCACGACGTGGTTGTACACGACGCGCTCAAGGAGCGAGTCGTGCGCTCAGTCGATGATGTTCGAGAGAGCGACACCATTCTTGACGTTGGCCCTCACACCGTGGAGGCACTGCGTCCACTTGTTGCCAAGGCGCGGTTCGTTCTGTGGAACGGTCCTCTGGGAAACTTTGAACAAGGATTTACGGAAGGAACGGAGGCGCTCGCAGCCCTCATCGCAGAGTCAAATGCTACCTCCGTGGTGGGCGGTGGCGATACGGTGGCCTCAATCGAACGGCTCGGTATCAACAAAAAATTTACCCACGTTTCAACAGCGGGTGGAGCCATGCTGCAGTTTATTGCCGAAGGAACGCTCCCTGGGATTGAGGCATTGCGCTAAGGTTAGGGGGTGTTCGGAGCCTTGTCGCTTAAGTTGCGTGGAATGAGGTGAACGTGCACGTGCGGCACGTCGGTGCCGACGATTCCCAAGCGTACGTAGTCAGAGGCGTGGATTTCCTTCACCTTCGGCACGAGCTTTTTTGCCGTGTGGAACAGGGCGGTGTAGAGCGGGTCGGGGAGGTCGTAAAACCAGCGATAGTGCACCTTGGGAATGAGGAGCGTGTGTCCTGGAGCAACCGGATTAATGTCGAGAAAGGCGACGAAGTCATCGTCCTCATAGGTCTTTTCTGCAGGGATTTCGCCGGCGGCGATTTTGCAAAATACGCAGTCGTCCATACCCGCTATGCTACCATTTTTTACATGCACGGCCTCCACCCGCTCATCGAGCGTTTTTTTGAAGAACACCTCTCGGACAGCGGCGCCGCCTTTCTAGAGCCGGACTATACACACCGACCCGACCCGTTTTTGATGGCGGGCATGGAGGACGCAGTGTCGCGCATCACGTTAGCCCTTTCGCGGAGTGAATCAATTGCGGTGTGGAGCGACTACGACTGCGATGGCGTGCCAGGAGGTGCCCTGATGCGAGATTTTTTTTCACATATTTCCTACCCACTCACGTCGTACATCGCGGAGCGAAGCGAAGGGTACGGTCTTAATAAGGACGGTATTCGGCGTCTTGCTGAGTCCGGCGCGACACTCATCGTGACGGTTGACTGCGGCATTACTGCCGTGGATGAAGTTGCCTACGCGCGTTCGCTGGGGGTGGATGTCATTATCACTGATCACCACTTGCCGCGCGTCGCCGATTCGCGCGAGGTGTTGCCGGAGGCTGTTTCCGTGTTGAACCCGCATCGCGAGGGGTGCGCGTATCCGTTTAAAGAACTCTGCGGCACAGGCGTTGCTTTCAAGCTCGTCGAGGCTCTTGGCGTGCGCCTGCGTGAAGCTCCTCTCAGAACCGTCTCGACTCCGAAGGAGGGGAGCGAGAAGTGGCTCCTCGACTTGGTGGCGCTCGCTACCATCGCTGACATGGTGTCGCTCACCGGCGAAAACAGGACGCTGGCGTGGTACGGGCTCGTGGTGCTTCGCAAGGGTCGGCGCCTTGGTCTCGCCTCACTCCTCTCGCGCATGCGCATCCCGATTCGCGAGGTGACGGAAGACGACATTAGTTTCTCCATTGCCCCTAAGATTAATGCGGCGAGCCGCATGAAGAGTCCGCACTTGGCGCTCGAATTGTTGACGACAACCGACGAGGTGCGCGCAAAGGAGCTTGCGCGCGAGCTGGTGCGCCTGAACGATGCGCGAAAACTCGAAGGTGCGCGGGTAGCGAAGGAGGTCAAGCATCGGCTTGACGGACGCGCCCTCTCGGACGTGGTTGTTCTAGGGAATTCGGCGTGGAAGCCTGCGCTCCTAGGTATTGCTGCAACCAACGTGGTTGAAACCTACCAAAGGACGGTGTGTCTATGGGGCGAAGATGGTGATTTGATTAAGGGTTCATGCCGCTCTGACGGGAGCGTCAACATTGTCTCCCTACTTGCGGGAGCGAGCGAGGTGTTAGAGGAGTTTGGAGGGCACGAGCTCTCTGGGGGGTTTTCGGTGAAGCGCGAAGCACTCCACACACTCCCCTCTATTTTTGAAGCAACGTACGCGCGGGTGAAAATAGACGCATCACTGCCCACGATCATCCCCACCGTGCCGCCCCTCTCGGTGTCGGTATCCGAACTTTCAAGCGCGCTCTACCGAAGCCTGCGTCGCCTTGCGCCCTTTGGCATCGATAATCCAAAGCCACTCTTCTCACTTCGGGGAGCGCGCATCGAGCGAGTACTCACCTTTGGCGCCCATGGTGAGCACGTACGTCTTACTCTTGCCGATGACTCGGGCGCATCGATTGATGCGGTCGCGTTCTTTTTTTCCCGCAGCTCCTTTCGGGATACCGTTGAGCTCCTCTCCTCAGGCGATGTCGCCACTGTGGTCGGAACGTTCGAGCAGTCATTTTTTGGCTCAAAGCGAGAGCTCCGCATTCGACTCGAGGACATTTCGCTTGCCGCGTAGAGAGGCGGTACAATTGGCAGCAATGAAGGCGAAGGTAGTGATTCATACCGATGGCGGGTCCCGTGGGAACCCGGGACCCGCTGGCGCGGGTGCTGTGGTGTACGAGAACGGGCGCGAGGTTGCGACCGTTTCAAAGTTCCTCGGAGTTCAGACGAACAACTGGGCCGAGTACGAGGCGCTGATCTTAGCGCTTGAGGCAGCTAGGCGTGCTTTAGATGGCCTTGAGCACAAGGAGGTTTTGGTCAACCTCGACTCTGAATTAATCGTGCGACAGATGAACGGCATCTATCGCGTAAAAGATGCTGAGCTAAAAAAGCAGTACGCACAGGTTCGTGCACTCGTTCAGGAAGCATTTCCGAAGATTACCTTCGCGCATGTGCGGCGGGAACTGAATGGACGTGCCGACGAGCTCGCAAACCATGCAATGGATAACGCCGCGTAGGATCTTTGTTCCCCTCGTTATGTTTGGCGTCATCGTGGGCGCTGGCGCGGGGAGCGCGCTCGAACCTCTCTCTGTTGTAGCGTTCTCCCTTGTCGTCACTCTTGCTCTATCCGCGCTGCTTATACGTAGGCGGTTTCGCACTGCGCAGATTCTTATTGCCGTTATCGTTCTCGCGTCTTTTTGTCTGGGTGCCGCGCGCTCCTACACCTTCGAAGCGTCGCTGCCGCAGTCGTTCGCTCGTTTTGAGGGAGAGCGCGCCATCATTCACGGCGTGGTGGCGAAGTCGCCAGATAGGAGGGAAACTACCACGCGCCTCTTCGTTGCGGCGACCGCGGTGAATGGAGAGTCGCTTCGCGGCAACCTTGTTGTCTCTGCACATCCCTATACCGAAGTGTCGTACGGAGACGTGGTACAGGTCATCGGCACTCTTGAGCGCCCTGAATCATTTGAAACTGACCTGGGTCGCACCTTTGACTATGAAAAGTACCTTCGAGCTCACCGTGCGACGCATGTCGTTTCGTTTGCCGAGGTGTCGGTAGTTGCTCAGGGAGAGGGGAATGTAGTGCTCGCGACCCTCTATGCAGTTAAAGATGCGCTGGTGCTTCAGAGCGAGCGCATTCTCCCTGACCCCGAGGCGCCGCTCCTTGCAGGGCTCCTCCTTGGCGAGCGTCAGTCGCTGGGCGAGGACCTCTACGAGTCGTTTCAGCGCGCAGGTGTTGTGCACATGGTGGTGTTGTCTGGCTACAACGTGTCGCTAGTGGCGCAGGCGTTGATAAAGAGTACCGAGGCACTTCTGCCGCGAAGCGCTAGTTTTGTTGCCGCCGCAGGCGGCATCGTTGCGTTTGCGCTCATGACCGGCGCCACGGAAACAACGGTGCGTGCAACGGTGATGGCTCTCATTTTGCTCGCATCATCGGTGCTGCGTCGCCCGAGCTTTGCGCTGCGCGCGCTCCTCGTGGCGGCCGGACTCATGGTGCTCGCTAACCCCTACATACTCCTCTACGACCTCTCGTTCCAACTGTCGTTCTTGGCGACGGCGGGCATCATCCTGTTCGCCGACCCCATCGCGAAATACCTCTGGTTTCTGCCGGAGCATTTTGGCATCCGAGACATTGGCGGCGCAACGCTCGCTGCCCAGCTCGCTGTACTTCCGCTCCTCATCGTTTCGGTGGGGAGCGTCTCAATAGTTTCGCCACTCGCCAATGTTCTCGTGTTAGGCGCGGTGCCCTACGCGATGCTCTTAGGGTTCGGAGCAATCACGCTCGCGTTTCTCTCTCCGCTCCTTGCCTTTCCGATTGCGCTTATCACCCACGGCATTCTCTCCTACATCATTGGTGTGTCGGTGTGGTTTGGCAATCTACCACTTGCAGCGGTTTCAATTCCGCATGGCGCGGTGCTCGCAGTACTCATTCTCTTAGCGTTTCTCTATGCGCTTGCGGCAGTGTCTCTTATGCGCCGAGGAATCGTTTTGAAATTACCTCCCCGTTGAGGTTTTTAAACCAGGCGTCAACGTATTGCTTCTTTTCGGCCGGTGTGTAGTCGGCCATGTACGCGTGCTCCCACATGTCGAGAGCCATGATGGTTGTAGTGTCGTTCAGCTGTCCGAGCTCGTGGTCGGATACCCAGTGGATCATGAACTGTTTCGTTACGTTGTCTTGCGAGAGGAGCGTCCAGCCGATGCCACGCATCATGGCGACTGCTTTGAATTCGTTCACCATGTTCATGATGTCGCCGCCCCACGAGACAGCGAGCGCTCCTTCTAGTTCGTTTGAAAGGGGAGTGTGTTCACCTTCCCACTGCGCAAAGTAGTGTTCGTGCATGCGCATGCCGTTCCACTCAAACCCGAGTCGACGCTTTACTTCAGCGAGCGCGTAGGCGTTTTTTTCCGAGTCTTGCATAAGTTCAACGAGTTTTTCGTTGAGGATGTTGACGTGTTTCACGTACCCCTCATAGAGCTTCAGGTGGATGTCGAGCTGTCGCTCTGAGATGCCGTCAAGCGCGCGGAAGGTAAACGTGCGTGGTGTGTACTGCTGCATATACGCGGAGTGTACCATGGGTGCATGCGGAGAATACTCCTCCTCGCTGTGCTTGCGCTGATTACCGTAGGTATCTTCAGTGTTTCTCCCGAGCGTGCGTTTACTGTGTCGTTCCTCAACGTCGGGCAGGGGGACGCGATACTCATTCAGAGCCCCACAGGGACCCAGGTGCTGGTTGATGGGGGAGCAACCCGTGGAGTACTACGCGAACTCTCACGCGCCTTACCTCTCTTCGATCGAACACTGGATGCGGTCGTTGCAACGCACCCCGATCAGGATCACATCGGCGGTTTGGTGCATGTGCTCTCGCGTTATGAGGTTGAATACTTTCTTGAGTCAGGAAATAGCGCCGACACTCCCGCGTACCATGCGCTTGAGCGAGAGCTCGAACAAGAAAATCCGGTGCGAGTCGTTGCTCGCGCCGGCACGCGTATTCTCCTGGGAGGAGGCGCCTACCTCGAGGTTCTGTTCCCTGACCGCGATGTGTCTGGTGTCGAATCAAATACCGCCTCGGTGATACTGCGGGTTGTGTACGGCGACACCGAAGTTCTTTTGACCGGTGACGCTCCCGCATCGATTGAACGCCATCTCACCACCTGTGCACTATCCGGACAGTGCACAGTTCAGGCAGACGTGCTGAAGGCGGGACACCACGGGTCTAAGACCTCGTCTGACCCAGCGTTCATCGATGCGGTCGATCCGCAAACGGTGGTGTTTTCGCGCGGGTGCGACAATCGCTATGGTCACCCCGCTCCAGAAGTTGTTGAGCGGTTTAGAGAGCGCTCAGTCGAACTACTGGATACATGCGAGCATGGCACGATCACCCTAACAGTGCGTGATGGCCAGGTGGTGCTCAAAACCAGGAAATAAAAAAACCCGCCGGGGGCGGGTGAGGTGGCTAGATAACTCCTGCTTTTTTTAGGGTAGCGTACGCGCCGCGCTTGCCGATTGTCTTGAGTGCTTTTGCAGAGAGGGTCAATGATACCGTTTTCCCGAGTTCTGGAATGAACACCTTCCGCTTCTGGAGGTTTGCGCTTCGGCGTACCTTGCCGCACGGGTTGAACTGTGTCGCACGGGTGCGGTTCGAATAGCGCCCTCCCATGAGGGTTGATTTTCCGGTTACTGCGCATTCGCGTGCCATAGTGCGACTACTCTACCACGACCGAATAAAAAAGGGAACTCTCGCCTAGGCGCTTACGCGCGGGGTGGGGAGCTCAGGAAGTCGCACGGCGACGCGCTGAGAAACTGGCCAGTACGCTTCAGAAAGCACCTGCTCTGGCTGCATGGTGGCAACCTTTTTCACCCAGTCGGTACGCCCGTCTTCCGGAGTCTCATACACCAGCTGCTTCGTGTAGAAATCGTAGTGGTCGAGGATCCATTTCCCCGTCCCCATACGTTCCTTGAGGCCCCCGGCGTCAACTAGAATCCGTTCGCCATTTACGTCTCGGTACACTACGGGGCGACTAAGCTCCGCGAGGAATCGCTTCACCTCATCTGTCTGTTTTTCTGGAGGGATCGCGTCATTAATCGCGAGAATGAGAGCGTCGATTTCCTGCATGAGACGGTCCATCTGTTCTGAGAGGTACCGAGCGTACTCCGCCTGAGCTTCCTCAAGCGTCATAACCTCGTTGCCTTGCTTGTCAAAACGAAACTCCTCAATTTTTGATGGGTCGTATACCTCGACACCAAAAACCGCGTCGTAGAGAGAGTCGTACTGCTCGGAGAGGTTCCTCAAAACCTCAATACCCATATCAAACATCATATAAGTATTTTAGCACTTTTTAACACTTATGTCAACCATCTTGCGTGGTCAGGTTCTTGGGTGTACACAGGGAATATGCTCGAGCTTTTCTCTGGATACGCTACGGAGTGGGTGGACGCTGAGCAATTTTTAAGGTCGCTGTGGGGTGATGGTCGTGCGTGGGAGCTCGACACTGTGGTGAGTATGGACCGTGCCGATGCGGCGGGCGTTTCAGTCGTTGCTCACGAAGAATTTGTTGAACTCTTGGAAGCGGTACAGCGTGACATGACGGAACTCCAGAGGGAGATTGACGAACTGCAGGCAAAGCTTGCAGCGCTTCCGCTCCCGCGCTCGGGTCCCAACGGCGCTGAGATCGTTGCCCTCGAAGACGCCCTTGAGTCTGCAGAGACAAAGCTGCGCCTTCTCACCGACAGTATTCGTTTGGGGAAGGGTCTCGATGAGCAGCGGCGCGCTGCCGAGCAGGTACTGCTGGCGCTCGCCCCGCTTGATCAGGAGGTACAAGGGTATCGGGCCGAACTTCAAAAGCTCAGCACCGCATAGCAGTACTACTCTCGCTCAAGGTAGAGGCTCGCGGTGCGCCGCTTCCACGCACGGTTGTACTTGTCGAGGTGCTTGTGCGAGCGCTCTACTTTGTGGATGGTGAAGAGCGGTTCAAAAAATGCATAGAGGTCGTGTTCCCACGGTACGTACTCGGCCTTTTTAATTTCCGGGTGGATGTACATTCCTTCCTCAGGTCCCGGGTACTCTCGGAGAAGTTCCTCGGCGTTTCGGTCTTCGTCGCGCAAGAATGTTTTCACAAAGAGCCACCCGCCTGGCTTGAGCACGCGGTGGAGTTCCGCGCGGAGCGCCTCGCGCTCCGCGCGCTTTAGGTAGTGCGACGCCATCATGTCGAGTGCAAGCGTCACCGACTCATCAGGAAGCGGGATGGGTTCTGCCAGGGAGCGAACTTCAAAGGTGAGTGGGAGTCCTTCGGCCGCTTCGCGCGCTGCTTTGATTGCTTCCGGTGAAAGGTCGTACCCAAGGCCATGCATCCCAAACGTGCGAGAGAGATAGATAGCGTTTCTGCCATTACCGCACCCAACGTCGAGCAGACGCGCCGTTACGTTGAGCTGTGACCGACCAGAGCGACGTTCAAGGAAGCGGGTAAATTTTTCTAAATCCTCTGCGTGGACATCAGAGAGCGCGAGGTGGCCCCCGCGAGTGTACTCTCTATCCCAAAAATTTTTTGAACGAGCCATCACTCCCTACGGTACCACGAATATTGACTTTGTTTGAAAAAATTATACAGTCAATTTTAGTATGTCGCAGGAAAAAGGAAGCGGGTGGCCGGTGAAACTGATGATTGGAGGCGCTGTTGTGGTGGTGCCGCTTGCGGTCTATGAGATGTGGGTTAGGGGGAACTGGGGTGCTGCAAAGAGCAAAAACCCGTTCGTTCCTGAAGAGCAGGGAGGTCCTACCCGAACCAACCAGGTTACGCGCGGCTCAGATTTTGATGGCGAGGGAAGCAGAACCGGTTCGCGGGGTGGTGCGGATGAGCAAGCAAACAAGCGTCGCTTGTTTGATGACGACGACGATGATCCTACAGGCGCAACAGGAGACGGGCAGGGTGCATGGAACGGGGCTGTCGATGCTGATTTCGACGCGCGGGTTGCAACAGTAGGTATCCTCGTGACGTTAGCCATTACCGCATTGTTTCTGGTGTTTCTTGCAAGCCGAAGCGGGGGTCGCACCTCGGTTGCGTAATTCCGAACGAGGGAAATAGAAGACAGTCTACCGTTGCTTGGAGCGCCACTCGTAGAACGCTATCGCGGCACTGGTGCCGGCGTTCAATGACTCCGCCTCCTCCGAAATAGGAATGCGCAGTGTCACATCGCAGTGTTCAAATGTTTTTTCCCTGATGCCGTGCGCTTCGTTTCCCACGACGATAACGGAGTTTTCTGAGAAATCTTCGTCGCGAATATTTTTTTCTCCCTCTCCTGCAAGGCCGTATACCCAGAACCGTTCCCCCTTTAGTTCGGCGACCGCCTGGTTGATGTTGCCTATCATGACGAGGGGGATGCGGAATGCCGTACCCACCGACGCTTTGATGACGGCGCCTGTGATGTGCGCCTGGCGATCTTTAGGAATGAGTACTCCTGAGAGTCCGAACGCTGCCGCTGAACGGATGATGGACCCAACGTTTTGCGGGTCTTGAATTTCAGCAAGAAGCGCAAGCGCAACCCTCGACTTTCCGCGGACCGTTTTCAGGAAGGCGGGGAAGTCTAGCGTCAGGTGGGAGGTGTCGATGATGGCGGCTACTTTCTGGTGTACTGCGCCTTCGCCGAGTTTTTTCTCGAGGACGGATTCTTCAAAGGGCATGCGGAACACTTCCTGTTTTTTAGCGAGAAGATCGAGCTCGGGGTGCTGCTCAGGGTTTACGAACACTTTTTCAACGACGTGCGGCGCGAACGTGAGTGCGTCGTGGACGGGATGCTTACCGTAGATGTAGGTTTTCATGGCTTTTGTTGACAGTAGCGCACAACTCAGTATTTTCAAAAGAGATTCCTATGGAACAAGTGCGCACCCACGTGGGGGACGGGGGAGGGCGGTGGTCAGGTGGCAACGTCACCCGCATGTTTACCTACTTGTCTACGTTTGCCGTGCTCGCTGTTTCAGCAAACTTCTTGGCGCGCCGTAGTGAGGGCGTTGAGGTCACTGACTCTCTCAACGCTATCTGTGAAGAGCTTGCTCGCCGGTACGGCGTCGACCTCTGTCGTATGCGGAACCTGAAGATTCTTCCGGATCCCGATTCGAACCCAACTGCCGATTCTTTCACAGCGCTCCTCATCGTCGCGTGCGCACTCCTTCTCTTTGCGCTCCTTGCCCGAAGGAGCCGTGCGCACGCTTGAAGTGTTCCTACGGAGCGTGGGGTATACTGCCTCTGTATGCCTCCCGAAATTGCTCTCATAGCAATTGTCATCATCATTCTCTCGATTATTTTTCATGAAGTAGCGCACGGCTACGTCGCAAACGCACTCGGCGACCCCACGGCGCGGCTCCAAGGTCGGCTTACCCTAAACCCCATCCCTCACATCGACCCGGTGGGGAGCATACTCGTCCCTGGCATCCTGATGCTGTCAGGAACACCCTTCCTCATCGGGTGGGCGCGGCCAGTTCCCTACAACCCCTACAATCTGCGTCACGGCGTCTGGGGCGAGGCACTGGTGTCCGCCGCAGGACCGGGAACCAACATTGCCATCGCTGCGGTCTTGGCACTCCTCCTTCGGGCGGATCTCCTGAGCTCGCCAGCGCTCATAGAGGTGGCAATTCTCGCTATTTTTGCGAACATTACGCTCGCTATCATTAACCTCATACCCATTCCGCCGCTCGACGGCTCAAAAATCCTCCGAGCGGTCCTCCCCTCGCGGGCAGCGGTTGCGTTCGCCCGCCTCGAGTCGCTTACCTACGCGCTCGGGCCCGCGGGTCTCATTGGGGTGCTCCTCCTCTTGGTATTTGTCTTTAATGACGCGGTCTTTGCGCTCGTTCGGGGTATCTTCTCGCTCCTCACAGGACTCTCACTCTAGGTGAGCGGGGGCGCGCTCTTGCGCGAGCGAAGACTCCACGGTATAGTTCGAGCCAGTCCACTTTGGTTGGGCTTTTTTGTTCCCGTGGCTACCATCAATCAACTCCGAAGAAACCCGCGCAAAGCGCGCCTCAGCAAGCCGAAGACGGTCGCTCTTCAGCGTGGATTCAACACGGTTAAGAACAAGCCAACCTACTACCCCTCTCCCTTCAAGCGCGGCGTGTGCGTGAAGGTGACTACGAAGACTCCCCGCAAGCCGAACTCAGCTATCCGAAAGATTGCGCGTGTACGCCTCTCGAACCAGCAGGAAATTACCGCCTACATTCCCGGCGAGGGACACAACCTCCAGGAGCACTCAGTGGTGCTGGTCCGCGGCGGCCGCGTGAAAGACGTCTCGGTTCGCTACACAGTAGTTCGCGGTAAGCTCGACACCGCAGGCTTGGATAAGCGCCGCCGCGGGCGAAGCCGGTACGGCGCTAAGCGACCTAAGTAGTTTGTATGCGACGACCCATTAAGCACAAGCACGACATTGTTCCTGACGAGCGCTACGACTCGGAGCTCCTTTCGCGCTTCATTAACGCGCTCATGCTCTCTGGCAAGAAGTCGGTTGCGCGCACCATTGTGTATGACGCGCTCGACGAGATAAAGAGTCGGGACAATGCGACTGATCCCATGGCTATTTTCGACATGGCGATTCAGAACGTTTCGCCGACGGTTGAGACACGCTCGAAGCGCGTCGGCGGCGCCAACTACCAGGTGCCGGTTGAGGTGAGGCCTGAGCGCCGCCGCGCGCTCGCGTTCCGGTGGATTCTGTCTGCCGCGCGAAGCGTTAAGGGAAAGCCCATGGCGGTTAAGCTTGCGGATGAGCTTATCGCCGCTTCGAAGAACGAGGGGAGCGCAGTGAAAAAGCGCGAGGACGTTCACAAGCAGGCTGAGGCAAACCGCGCGTTTGCACACCTCGCGTGGTAGTGCTCGCGTGCTAGGCTTATGGCGGGCAGAGAGGGTCGTGAACGCAGGACACTGCGTTCGAAAAATAACGTAATCCCCATCTACGTTGCGACGCTCCTCCTTGCGGCCAAAGGTCACCGCTTGGCGATACGGAAGCTCCGCGATTTCGCTGAGTACTTCGCTGAACGCTTCGGTGACTGGTTCTAGGTGGTTCCTCTTCATTACATTAATCTTCTTACTCAATACTATGGCTCGTCAGTACCCACTCGAAAAAGTTCGTAACTTCGGCATCATCGCGCACATTGACGCTGGTAAAACCACCACCAGCGAGCGCGTACTCTTTTATACGGGGATGAGCCACAAGATTGGCGAGGTGCACGACGGCGAGACGACCACCGACTGGATGGAGCAGGAGCGTGAGCGTGGCATCACCATCACCGCGGCCGCGGTGTCGTGTAGCTGGGTCAAGACCACCGAAGATGAGTCTGACCAGTCGAAGCGCTTCTCGTTTAACATTATTGACACACCAGGTCACATTGACTTCACGGCCGAGGTGAAGCGCTCCATGCGCGTCCTGGACGGCGCTATCGTCGTGTTTGACGGCGTTGCTGGCGTAGAGCCGCAATCGGAAACCAACTGGCGCTATGCAGACGAGGGGAAGGTTCCTCGCCTCTGCTTCATTAACAAGCTCGACCGAACTGGCGCCTCATTCGAGCGTTCGTACAAGTCGATTTTAGACCGCCTCACCAAGGATGCCGTTCGCATGCAGGTTCCGATTGGGGAAGAGGATCAGCACAACGGCATGATTGACCTTCTCACCCGGAAGGCAGTCTACTTCGAGGGCGACATGGGAAAGAGTGTTCGCTACGACGACGCTATTCCTGAAAACCTCAAAGCTGACGTAGAGAAGTACCGCGCTGAACTCGTTGAAAAAATTGTCGAGCAGGACGAAGCGATGATGAACGCGTACCTCGAGGGGAATGAGCCGCCCCTTGCCGATTTGAAGCGCGTACTTCGCACAGCGGTTATTGCCAACAAAATTGTTCCGGTGTACTGCGGCTCGGCCCTCAAGAACAAGGGCGTGCAGCTGGTGCTGGATGCGGTCGTTGATTACCTCCCGTCGCCACTCGACCTGCCGCCTGTTACAGGCACCGACCCAAAGACTGGCGCGGAGATTATCCGGAACGCCTCTGACACTGATCCATTCTGCGCGCTTGCGTTCAAGCTTCAGACGGACCCCTTCGTGGGCGCACTCACCTTCTTCCGTGTGTACTCGGGGAAAGTCGAGGCAGGCTCCTACATTTACAACTCAACGACCGGCGAACGCGAACGCCTAAGCCGCATCGTGCGCCTCCAGGCAGATAAGCGCGAAGAAATTAAGGAAGTGTGGGCGGGCGAAATCGCCGCCGCTGTGGGCTTGAAGGACGCTAAGACCTCCCATACGCTCTGTGACGAGCAGAATCCTATCGTGCTTGAGGAAATTGTCTTCCCTGAGCCGGTGGTGTCAGTACGCGTTGAACCTAAAACCAAGCAGGACCAGGAAAAAATGGGTGTGGCGCTCCGCAAGCTTGCGGACGAAGACCCAACGTTCCGCGTGGCGGGGGATGAGGAGACTGGCGAGACGATTATTTCAGGCATGGGTGAACTCCACCTCGACATCATCGTTGACCGCATGAAGCGCGAGTTTAACGTCGAGGCAAACACTGGCAAACCGCAGGTTGCCTATCGCGAGACGATCCAGAAGGAAGCTGAAGCAAACCACAAGTACGTGAAGCAGACCGGTGGTAAGGGTCAGTACGGACATGTCGTTTTGAAGATTAGGCCTATGGAGCCTGTTGAAGAGGGTGGCAAGGTAAAGAAAAATGTCACCCGAGAAGACCACTTCGAGTTCGTGAACAACATCAAGGGAGGTGTCATTCCTCAGGAGTACATTCCCGCGGTGGAAAAGGGTGTGCGCGAAGCGATGGAGCGAGGATTTGTGGCTGGCTACAAGATGGTCGACATCTCGGTCGAACTCTTCGACGGCTCGTACCACGACGTGGACTCGTCAGAAATTGCCTTTAAGTTGGCTGCTATCAACGCCTTCAAGGAAGCGGCAGAGCGCGCAAAGGCGGTTCTCCTTGAGCCAATTATGAAGGTTGAGGTCGTCGTTCCTGAAAAGTTCATGGGCGATATCACCGGCTCCTTGACCTCGAAGCGAGGGACCATCGACTCGATGGAGGATCGCGGCATGGCGAAGGCGGTCCACGCGTTCGTCCCGCTCTCAGAAATGTTCGGCTACACCACACAGCTTAGGTCTATGACCGAAGGTCGCGGCCAGATGACGATGGAGTTCCACCACTACGCGGTGGTTCCCAACAACGTTGCTGAAGAGGTGAAGGCCTCGAGGAAGTAGTGTAAGTTTGACAAATCTACATTAGAGTTGTATTATATAACCCACCTTCTTCCGTGAGGGTGCCGCAGTATGTTTATTGAAGGACTATTAGACGCCGTTTGGGCGTATACTCTTGACCTCGGAACGGCCGATTTCACGGACTCGTTTTTCCTTGCTGAAGGGAGCGGGTGGATTACGCAGGTTATTGAGCTTGCTAGCGCGCTTGAGCTTGAAGAGTTCATCCGTATGGCGGAATTGCGTGGCTTTATCGTCGTCGTGCTAGCTGTCGCCGTGTTTGTTGGAGGAATCAAAGTCACCTTGGCGGTAAAGCCAAAATCGGAAGGGCCACAAACAGCAGGTGCCTAATACAGCGCAGCACGGCTCGACTTCTTGACCTTTTTTGAATGAGCCGCTACTATACGGTGTAACGCTTCACGCGTGTTTTTTCCTCTGCGCCCTGCGCAGTGATTATTCATTCACTAAAGTTACGTAACTTCTTACCACTATGGCAGACTTCGATCGTTCCAAGCCGCACGTAAACGTTGGTACCAGCCACGTTGACCACGGCAAGACTACCTTGACCGCTGCAATTCTCAACGTTCTCTCAAAGGCAGGGAACGGCTACAACGCGACCACGAAGGGTGTCGATGATATCGACAAGGCTCCTGAAGAAAAGGCTCGCGGTATTACCATTTCCCTTTCGCACTCTGAGTACGAAACCCCCGCTCGTCACTACGCGCACATTGACGCTCCCGGCCACGCCGACTACATCAAGAACATGATTACCGGCGCCGCTCAAATGGACGGTGCAGTGCTGGTCGTTGCCGCAACCGACGGCGTGATGCCGCAGACGCGTGAACACATTCTCCTCGCGCGCCAGGTGGGCGTGCCAAAAATCATCGTCTTCCTCAACAAGGTAGACATGGTGGATGACAAGGACCTCGTTGACCTCGTGGAAGAGGAAGTGCGTGAACTTCTCACCAAGTACGAGTTCGACGGCGCTAATGCTCCCATTATCCGTGGCTCAGGCCTCAAGGCGCTCGAAAATTCTGCTCCAGGCAACGAGTGGTCAGACAAGATCATGGAGCTCGCGAAGGCGCTCGATGAGTACATCCCGCTTCCTGAGCGCGACCTCGACAAGCCGTTCTTGATGCCTATCGAAGACATCTTCTCGATTGAAGGCCGTGGCACCGTGGTAACCGGTAAGATTCTCCGCGGGAAAGTTAAGGTGGGCGAAGAAATTGAAATCGTTGGTATTAAGCCAACCGCTAAGACCACCGTCACGGGGGTTGAAATGTTCAATAAGTCCCTCCAGGAAGGTATTGCAGGCGACAACGCCGGTATCCTTATCCGCGGTCTCAAGAAGGAAGATGTTCACCGCGGTCAGGTGCTTGCAAAGCCGGGCTCAGTAACCCCGCACACCGACTTTGAAGCAGAAGTGTACATCCTCTCGAAGGAAGAAGGAGGTCGCCACACGCCGTTCTTCACTGGCTACAAGCCGCAGTTCTACGTAGGAACGACCGACGTAACTGGTGAGGTAACCTTGGCAGAGGGCACCGAAATGGTGATGCCAGGTGACACCGCAAAGTTCAAGGTGAAGTTGGTAGCTCCTATTGCGCTCGAGGAAAATCAGCGCTTCTCTGTCCGCGAAGGCGGTAAGACCGTCGGCGCAGGTGTCGTAACCAAGATTACCGCCTAAGCGCTCTCCGTAGCTCACCCTCTCGTTCTATGGCAGCATCAGCAACTCCGAAGGCAAAAGCGTCTCGCAAGAAGGCTGCTGATGTAGCAGTACCAACGCTCCGCATCAAAGTGCGCGGGTACGATCACAAAATTCTTGACCAGTCGGTGAAGCAGATTATCGACACGGCGCTTCGCCTTGAAGCCGCTGTCGTCGGGCCAATCCCGCTTCCTACTGACATCAAGAAGTTCACCGTCAACCGCTCGACGTTCGTTCACAAGGATGCGCGCGAGCAGTTCGAGATGCGCACGCACAAGCGAATTCTCGACATTGTGAATCCAAGTTCAAAGGTGGTAGACGCACTCACCAACCTCTCGCTCCCCTCAGGAGTATCGGTAGATGTGAAGATGGTTGCCTAGGTAAGCTCAAACTAAAAAAACCGCCCTCAGATGAGGGCGGTTTTTGTTTCTTGCATACGGCCGCCTGGTGCGCTATAGTGCTCGGGTAACGCTACGTTCCGAGTTTCGGAACCAATGGCTCTCTTCGCCCCGCGCGGATGGATGCCATCCGCGCGTTTTCTTGTAGAGGAGTGTGGTTCTCCAACATTCTCACCATACAACAGCATGAAATTCATCATCGGCACTAAGAAAGGTATGACGCAGGTCTTCGACGAGGCGGGGAACGTACACCCCGTGACGGTCATTAGCGCTCCCGCGCTTACCGTGACCCAGGTGAAGACGTTGGACACTGACGGCTACACCGCGGTACAGGTTGGGTACGGTACCCGACGTGAGAAAAACGTCGCCAAGCCGCAGAAGGCAAAGGGACTGTTCGCTGGTTTCAAGGAGTTTCGTTTCGATGGCGCAAAAGATCTCACTGTTGGTTCAACCATCGACCTCTCAGCCTTTAGCGAAGGGGAGACCGTTGCGGTAACTGCAACATCAAAGGGAAAAGGGTTCCAGGGTGTCGTGAAGCGCCATGGGTTCCACGGCGGACGCCGCACGCACGGCCAGAAACACTCTGAGCGTGAGGCCGGTTCCATCGGCGGCGGTCCCGGCCGCGCCGGCGGCCGCGTGGTGAAGGGTATGCGCATGGCGGGTCGCATGGGCGGCGACCGCGTTACAGTGAAGAACCTCACCGTGGTGCGCATTGACCCAGAACACAACCACATTTTCATTAAAGGCGCTGTGCCAGGTCGGCCTGGGTCAGTCGTAGAAATTACCGCGAAGTAGCTATATGGCACCAGCAAAAAAAACACCAAAGAAAACGACCGCGAAGAAGGTAACTCCTAAAAAAGCGCCTCGCGCAAAAGCTGCTCCAGCGTCAGGCGCGCTTTCAGCATCCGTGTACGACGTAAAGGGCAAGGAGGTCCGCTCACTCGAGCTTCCCGAGACGCTGTTTGGCGCGCCCAAGAACGATGATCTTATCTACCAGGTAGCAACCGCGTTTGCAGCAAACGCCCGCACGCCTATTGCCCATACGAAGACTCGTGGCGAAGTTCGCGGCGGCGGCAAGAAGCCGTGGAAGCAAAAAGGGACCGGACGCGCGCGCCACGGTTCATCGCGCTCACCTATCTGGAAGGGCGGAGGTATCACCTTCGGTCCTCGCAACGACAAGGACTACTCTCAGAAAGTGAACAAGAAGATGCGTTCCCGCGCGCTCGCTACCGCCCTTTCGGCAAAGTTTAAAGACAATCAACTCTTACTGGTCGACGCCTTTCCGTTCCCTTCGCCAAAAACGAAGGATGCTAAGGCATCGCTCGAGTCACTCGCAAACGTTAACGGATTTGAGGCGCTGAAGACGCGCCGCAACAAGGCAGCACTCATCGTTCTTGGTGCACCGACCCTACCCGTGAAGAAGAGTTTTGCGAACCTCGGGAACGTCGAGGTGGTTGACGCACGCAACGTGTCAGTTGTTGACGTCCTCTCGTACCGGTTCGTGCTCATTGCTGAGCCAGAATCGGCACTCGAAGTATTGGCTTCCCGCATGAAGTAACGTATGGCACCACTATTTGGATCAAAAAAGAAAGAGACTGCAAAGAAAGCGCCCCGCGCAAAGAAGGCTCCAGCGGCTTCTCCTCGCACCAAGGCAAGCGCAAGCGCAGTACCTGCGTCTGTGTTGGTACGCCCGCACATCACTGAAAAAGCAGCCCAAGCTACTGCCCGCAATGTGTACACGTTTGAAGTAACGTCGTCCGCAACGAAGACCGAAGTGTCCCGCGCGGTTGAGGCACTCTACAAGGTGACGCCAGTTAAAATCGCAATGGTGAAAATTCCCCGCAAGCGCGTGTATTTGCGCCGCAAGCGTGGGTACGGTACAAAGGGCGGACTGAAAAAGGCGTACGTGTACCTCAAGGAGGGTGACCGCATCGAGTTTGCTTCATAACGAAAAACCTATGGCACAGAACGGAAAAACCAAGAACCATAAACCAACCTCGCCGGGCACTCGTGGCATGCGCACGATTCGCTACAAGAACACGCTGACCACTGCCACGCCGTTTAAGAAGCTGGTTTCAGGAAACGGGAAGCGCGCAGGCCGCAACAGCCAGGGCCGCATCACCACGCGCCACCAGGGAGGGGGCAATAAACAGAAGCTCCGCCACGTCGACTTCTACTTCCTCGACAAGATAAATGTGCCAGGCACCATCGAACACCTCGAGTACGATCCGCACCGCTCAGGCTTCATCGCGCGCGTTGTCTACCGGGACGGCGAGCGACGCTACATCGTGGCACCCCAGAGTGTGTCGGTGGGGGACCAGGTGTTGACCGCTGAAACTGCTGCCGTAAAGGCAGGAAACCGTCTTCCGCTTGCGAAGCTTCCTGTGGGTACGTTCGTGTACAACGTTGAACTCAAGGAGCGCGGCGGAGCGAAGATTGCGCGCAGCGCCGGCATCTACGCTGAAGTGGTTGCGCACGACGGTGCGTTTGCACAGCTCAAAATGCCGTCGTCCGAAATTCGAAAGGTTCCCATTAATGCGTGGGCGTCGGTAGGTGAGGTATCGAACCCCGAACATCGTCTCCGAAACCTCGGCAAGGCTGGTCGTTCACGCCACCTCGGCATTCGCCCAACAGTGCGCGGGACTGCTATGAACCCGGTCGACCACCCACACGGCGGCGGCGAGGGTCGCCAGGGGCGTGGTCGCCGTCGAGCGGTTTCTATGTGGGGCAAGCCAACAGGCAAGGGCCAGAAGAGCCGCACGCCGAAGAAGTACTCAAACGTACACATTGTTGCTCGCCGAAAAGTCGGCAAGCGCCGCACGCCGTAAGTCACAACGCCCCGTCCTGGGGCGTTTTTGTAACCCCGGAGCTTTCAGGCTAGTTCCCTAGGTAATTACCAGCGGCTCTCTCTATGGTGCTATTGACTTTTATATAATTTTAGTATATAATTAAAACATATGCAGGGAGCACCTAGTACCCTTGAAGGACTAAGGAAACCCCGAGCCCATGAGGGCGTTCCCGTTACTGCGGGCGAGACAGGGGAGCTGGCGTGGGCGTTTCTGAAAGTGGTGGGCGCGGTCCCGACTCTTGCTGCTGTGTTGTGGGGGGTGTCGAGTATTGCAGTCGGCGAAGGAGGGTTCGATGATCTTCGCGCTCGCCTACAGCTTGTCTCGATAAACCAAACGCTGGGTTACAACGACCCAATGCGGTATCTCGAAATCGTCGGTCCATGGCTCGCGCTCGGACTCTTCACACTAGTTGCTTATATGATGATTTTGAACGGTCTTAATAGCGGCGAGGCGAGATTAAAAAAAGCAAGCGGAGACGCGCACCGTCGCGAAAAACGTCGCCGGCTTGGAATTCCGGAAGATTGATAAATCAAACTAGCATATGGAAAGCACTTTTTACGAATCGCTCTCAGGCTCCACGTCAGTAAATGGTGGCGCGCAAGAAAATCTTTGGACGCTAAAGGAAAGTCTCATAGAAACTGTCCAATCTATGGATTCGTACCAGCTGCTCGGTGCGCTCATTCTTTTTGCTTCTTGCTTCATGTTTTTCATGAATTCTGCTGCAGGCGCGAGAGCGCTATCGACTGGCTATGAAAGCGGTGGGGGTGAGTTTTTCCTCGCCCTTCTATGGTTGGTAGCAGCTGGAGCAGGTCTTGGCATGATGTCGGGAGATTTTAACCTCGAGGGAGTGCGCGCCGTGGTTGAACAAAACTCGGCTATGATTATCGCGTTATTTGTTGCATTTATCATGGCAGCAACTGTCACTGAAGCGCTACTTATTAAAAGCATCATACGCGGGTAGTAGGGTAAGACCTATCTGTGCAATGTCCGGACATTGCACAGATAGGCTGAGCGCTTGAGGGTATCGATCCCGTTACGGCACGTTCCCGAGCTCCTCTTCCAAGACTTTTGCGGTCGAGGTTTTGACAAAATCTTTGTAGTTGCTGTTTGCGGTGATTTCAAACTGGTCGGCAATGATGTCTGACATCAAGAGCCCGCCCCACCGGTTTGCTTCGGTAAAGTCTTGGAGCGACGACCAGGGGTACTCGAACTCCTTGTTTTTCCAGGCTGGGAGCTCGCGCGGGTTCCGGTGGATGTAGGCGGAAAGGTAGAGCAGGTAGTTATTGTCAGCGACGTTTTTTGCTTGAAACGCGCCCGCAAAAACGTGCCCTGCTCCTTGATACCGCTGGTTAAAGTATTTTGCATATCCGTCTCCAATTCGGTGCAGGTAGCGCTCTATACCTCCCTCAGTAATTTCTTTGACAATAAGGTGATAGTGGTTCGGCATGATGCAAAAAGCGCTAAGCTCTACAAACCGGTTTATTAAGATGTCGTTAATCTGTTCAGCTTCGAGAGCGAAACCCTCAGTTACGGTAAAGCGCTTCGTAACTCGGTGAATGTTCGAAAAGCTAATAGGGGACTGGGCATGGATTATAGAAAAAAGAAGACGGGTGTAGTCGTGCCGGTCTTTAAAAATAGGCTGTTTGAAAGCCCCACGATTA
>FSSH01000114.1_pt2 | contig 70326 bp, 60 predicted proteins | sample 1166101 | NCBI WGS metagenome assembly FSSH01 (sample SAMEA32972668, study PRJEB13176) | freshwater metagenome | biome: Drinking water system; feature: Biomass in drinking water that filtered by 0.45 um membrane; material: drinking water | place: USA | collected 2012-12-20 | depth 0 m | reverse complement strand
AGGCCTAATCAGGCTTCCAGAATCGCCAAAGCTCCAAAAATAGGAGCTCAAACCGAAGGTGTGTCGGTAAATTTCAACAGCCTGTTAAAGCTGAAACCTGGAGGCTAATTTGTCCAGGATTGCCACTTGGCCGGCCAGTTGTTCCGAGTTTTTTCTGGTTTTTGATACGGTTTCCGCCAACGAATCTGCGCCGCGTGACACCATTTCTACCTGCGAGGTCATGTCCCGAGTGGCCGCAGTTTGTTCCAGCAAGGCTTGGTTAATGCTGTCGATAGAGACCGTTACTCTGGCTTGAGCGTCGAGAATTTCCTTCACCGAGTTGCCGGCCTTGCCTGATAATTCAACGCCGGATTCGACGCCTTTAACCCCACTTTGCATGGCTAATACCGAGGCGCGCGAGGCTTCCCGGATCTTCTCCACCATGATTTTAATTTCATTACTCGAAGAACTGGTCCGTTCTGCAAGGGTTCTGACCTCGTCGGCGACAACGGCAAAGCCCCTACCGTAAGAACCGGCGCGGGCCGCTTCGATTGCAGCATTTAACGCCAGTAGATTGGTTTGTTCGGCGACGCCGTGGATCACATCGACGATCGTAGTAATTTGCGAACTGATAGTTTCCAGGTTTCGGATATAGCCGGCTGCGTTCAACACTAACTCCGAAATTTTGTGCATTTCTTTAGCCGAAGAATCGATGACTTTTGTTGACTCTTGGGCGCTTTGCCCGGATTCCGTGGCAATGCGTATGGCATCGGCGGTGTTGATATTGACTTGATTGAGGGAAACCGAGAGTTGCTCAATAGAGGCCGCCATCGTATTTGCGGCATGTGAGCCATTTGCGGCGATACTATCGCAACCTTCTAGCGCGCTGTGTAATTCGATAGAGTGCCGGTTAAGTTGAACCACTCCGCTGCGTATTTCATAAATTAGCGTGTGTAATTTGTTTCGCATCAACGATAGTTTCTGAAACAACAAGCCTATTTCATCGTCACCGTAATCCGGTACAGCGATGCTCAGATTCCCATCGGCGATTGTTTGTGCCATTTGGCCGGCCAAGTTCAAACTGGCTCGGATTTGCCTAGCAATCAGGAAGGCCATCGCCAACGATAATATCGCCCCAAACAACGCTAAGCCCACCAGATACCAAGTAGTTTTTTCGGCGACACTGTGTAAATTATCCAGGGTTTCAGTTGCAAATCGGGTGGAGCTTGTGACGGTCTTATTGACGAATTGCCGATGTAATTCGTAGTAATTGTCTAACCGAGCCATGGATTCTTCTTTGGCTTTTAAGTCGCTTCGCTCCAAGGCAGGCAGGTAGTTGTCTAGCATTTCTCGCCACCAATCGTCTGCATACTTTCGTTGCGCTCCGAGCAAATCCTGTTTGACGACGTCGATCAAGCGTTGGTTGGATTCCCAATAACGATTACGGGTATCGTAATCGGTTTTTAGCTCCTTAAGACGCGCGAGTAGCGAGCTAACATCGCTATCGTGATACATGCGTTCGGCAATCAATTGTCCTTCCACCAAATACAGGGGCGGAGGAAGAATGTCCGCGACAACGTCTTTTCCTTCCCCCATAACTTCCGCAGCATCGCCGACCTGATGTAACGATTGATACCCGAGCAATGCGACGCCTACTAAAACCGATGAGGCTATTCCAGCCATTAATTGCAGTTTAGTGGCCAGCGATATGCGCTCTAACATGATAGACCTGTTCCTTATGGTTGATTGAGTGATTTTAAACGTAGACCAGGCTTGAGAATTCTACAACCGATTTACTAGGTTTTTGGGCTATCGTGGCGCTGTTCCCCCAAAGCTGAGCCAGTATGGGTGGTCTAGTGGAGATTCTGAGTCCGCATCGGTCGTGTTTGCCAGCACCGCGACGGAGGGCGAGAATGCCGCGGCTCGGGCAGGCAGGCTTTTCCGAGCAATGTTTTGTAGAGCGCGGGAATATGACCTGACTTGAGGCTAAGTCTTTGCTTATTGCTTGGATTACAAGGTTGAATTATTTGTGCCGCCTTTGTAAGGAAAACGGCTTCTCTATCCAGCAAAATAATGCGGTTGACGGTAATAAGGTAATAAGGAAAATAGGCAACAAGCCAATCCAGAATATCAGTTCACTATCTTGGGCTGGGGGAATTAATTTGGCGGATATCATGAAAACCGCTTTTAACGATAGACCATGAATTAAATAATATGAATAACTCATGTTTCCTAACCATCTGAGGTAGGCTAACGTAAATAAATGATTGGTAAATCCTGCTGTGCAAAAACACTCCAGGCAAAAAATATAAAATAAGCTGTAAAGCAATAAATAATGCAGAGAACTATTAATGGGGTAATATTGTTTCATGCTAGTTGATGCAATAGCCAGTGTTAAAGCCAACAAACCAACCGGCGGGATTTTTTTTAAATACCCGCTCTCGACGGTATCATATAAAATTATTCCGGCAACAAACATTAATAAGCGAATCGGGCCGCTATTTTCATAAAAATAGCCAAATAAAATCAGTGATGCTGACAAAAACAATAATAATCTATATTTTCTTTGCCAGGATCGCAGTCTTAGGGTTGCTATTAATAGCGGAATTAACAAATAGTAAAAAAACTCGTAACTTAATGACCATGCGACAGTGACGATGGGCGGAATGTCAAATAGTCCAGGGAGCAGCAGATAATTTTGTAGTACAAACAGCAATCCGCTCTCCCATTCCTTAGGGATTTTCGATTCGGACGCAAAAGTAAAAGAAAGTGCTAAATAAATAACAAATACTACGGTAAAAGTCGGATAAATCCTCTGTATTCTCCGATGTAAATAATTTTTAAATGCGGTTGGCTTTTTAATCAGCATACCGTAAATCAAATACCCACTTAGTACAAAAAACAAATCCACGCCGGTATTGCCGATGGTATAGATGTTTTTCGCAATTTCGTGAGTGGTCGAATTTATCAGCAGCCATGGTTCAATTAATGTAACGTAGTGAACCAGAAATACCAGGAACACCGCAAAACCGCGAATCCCCTCCATTGAGCGAATGGCGTTGTGGCCGACGTGGGATATTTCGAATGTATTACGGATCCAGTTTCCAATATTCGTCATGTTTAATTATTTTGTTGGTTAATCATTGCGACCACTGTGTCTAACAGCAACCGTTTTCAGCAGATGCCTATCTGTTGCGAGTCGCTGACCAATAGCTTATCTATATTTCGCGTAGGCAAATGACCTTTTTGTAAATTCACTTGGTCGGGCCTTATCCCGGCGCTAGACTAATCAAATTTCTGAACAGTATAGGATGGTCATGGTGACTAGTTCAAAGCAAACGCCCTTGTACGATTTACATCTGCAACTAGGTGCCAAGATGACCACCTTTGCAGGCTACCAAATGCCGGTGCAATACAAAAGCGGCATCATTCAAGAGCATTTGCACTGCCGCAGTCAGGCCGGCTTTTTCGATATTTCCCACATGGGCCAGTGCCGGATTGTGGGCGAAGGCGCGGCAGAAGCCTTGGAAAAGCTCACGCCCGGTGGCATCGTCGATTTGAAGATCGGTGCGCAGAAATATACGGTATTGACCAATGGCGAGGGCGGGGTGATAGATGACATCATCGTTACCCGCATTGAAGCGGGCTTATCCCTTATCGTTAACGCCGGTTGCAAGGATAAGGACTTTGTTTATCTACGCAGCCAGTTGCCGGTCGATTGCCTATTCGAAGAGTTAGCCGAACTGGCCCTGTTTGCCTTGCAGGGACCGGGCGCAGTGGCAGTGTTGGCTAAGTTCTCGGCTGAGGCCGGCGGACTAAAGTTTATGCAGGCTTGTGTCACCGACATTGCCGGGAGCACTTGCCATGTGAGTCGTAGCGGTTACACCGGCGAAGATGGCTTTGAGATTTCTTTACCGCAAGCTGATGCGGGACGCATCGCCCGTGTGCTTTTGGCGGAGGATGGCGTCGAGCCAATAGGGCTGGGTGCCCGCGACACCCTGCGCTTGGAAGCGGGCCTTTGCCTTTACGGGCATGAGCTCAACGAAACGCTGACACCTATCGAGGCGGGCTTGCAATGGATATTCAAGAAAGGCCATCGCGATTTTCCCGGCGCGGAGAGAATTTTGGCGCAACGGCAAAGCGGCGCCGCGCGCGCGCGCGTCGGCTTGCTGGTTGATGGTCGCATTCCGGTACGTGAGGCTTGCGAGATTTATCACCAAGACCAAGTAATTGGCTATGTCACCAGCGGTAGTTTCTCGCCCAGTCTGAACCGGCCGGTGGCGATGGCCTTGCTGGATCGCCAATTTGCCGAGCCAGGTACCGGATTAACCGCGCTGGTGCGGAACTCTGCTATTCCGGTCACGGTCACTTCGCTACCGTTTGTTCCGCATCGCTACTTGAGAAGATAAGCCCATGTCTGCAAAAAGCCCCCGTCTCGACCAACTGGAAATGCGTGGAAATTTTATTCAGCGCCATATCGGTCCCAATCCGCAGCAGACTCAGGAGATGCTGGCCGAGTTGGGTTTGCAGGATTTGGAAGATATTGTCGGTCAAGTCATTCCCGCCAATATTCTCAACCGCGAACCCTTAAAACTCACCGGCACCATCAGCGAACGCGCGGTGATCAAATACCTGCGCAAGATGCGCGAACGTAACAAGGTGCTGGTGTCGATGATAGGCATGGGCTATTACGACACCATTATGCCGGCCGTGATCAAGCGCAACGTGCTGGAAAATCCCGGCTGGTACACCGCCTACACCCCGTATCAAGCCGAAGTGGGGCAGGGCCGGCTGGAGGCGTTGTTGAATTTTCAGCAAATGATCATCGATTTGACCGGCATGGAGATCGCTAACGCCTCTTTGCTGGATGAAGCGACAGCGGTTGCGGAAGCCATGACCATGTCGCGGCGTTTAGCGAAAAGCCCGTCCAACACCGTTTTGATCGACAAAGATTGTCACCCGCAAACCATCGCGGTGGTGCAGACTCGGGCCGGTTCTTTGGGCTATGAAGTCCTCGTCGCCGATCCGTTCGCCAATCTGGCGCAACTCGATTTCTTTGCCTTGATTCTCCAATACCCAGGCTCGAGCGGCGAAATCCGCGATCTTAGCGAAGCAACCGCGATTGCTCACAGCAAACAAGCGCTGGTGACGGTGGCCGCCGATTTGCTGAGTTTGGTGTTACTAAAACCGCCAGCTGCTTTCGATGCCGACATCGCAGTGGGCAGCGCCCAGCGTTTTGGCGTGCCTATGGGTTACGGCGGGCCGCATGCGGCTTTTTTTGCCACCCGCGACGACTTCAAACGTTCGATGCCGGGCCGTTTGATCGGTGTGTCCAAGGATAGTCACGGCCAGATCGCCTTGCGGATGGCTTTGCAGACACGCGAACAGCATATCCGCCGCGACAAGGCTACCAGCAATATCTGTACTTCGCAGGTTCTGCTGGCGGTGATTGCCGGTTTTTATGCGGTCTATCACGGCGCGGACGGGCTGCGTCTAATCGCCAGCCGGGTGCATCGCTATGCGCAGATTCTGGCTGCGGGTCTGGCGCAAAGCGGCCAGCAAGTGCTCAGCCAATGTTATTTCGATACTGTGGTGGTTAGCGTGCCGAATCGCGCCCGCCGCATCGCCGCGCAGGCGGCTGATGTGAACATCAATCTGCGGATTATCGACGCCGATACGCTGGGGATTTCCCTGGACGAAACCACCAACCGCGAGCATTTGCGCACCTTGTGGCAAGTGTTTGCCTCGCCCATCGCCGAATTGCCGGATATTGGCGCGCTGGATGCATCCTTGAATGAATGCATCCCAGACACGCTGTTGCGCGACGATCCGATTCTGCAAAATCCGGTTTTCAGCCTTTATCATTCAGAAACCGAGATGATGCGTTACATGCGCCGACTGGCGCGACGTGACATTGCCTTGGATAGGGCTATGATTCCGCTGGGCTCATGTACGATGAAACTTAACGCGGCCACCGAGATGCAAGCCATCTCGTTTCATGAATTCAATGCTATGCATCCGTTTGTGCCCCTGTATCAAGCGCAAGGCTATCAGCAATTGTTCGCGGAGCTGGAAGACATGCTCTGCGACTTGACTGGTTTCGATGCATTTTCCCTGCAACCCAATGCCGGCTCGCAAGGCGAGTACACCGGTTTGCTGGTGATTCGCAAATACCATCAAGTCAACGGCCAGGGGCAGCGCACAATTTGTTTGATCCCGGCGTCTGCGCACGGCACCAATCCGGCCAGCGCCAGCTTGGCTGGCTTGACGGTGGTGGTGGTGGCTTGCGACGAGCAAGGCAATGTCAGCGTCGATGATCTGCGCGCCAAAGCCCTGCAATATCAGGACACGCTGGCGGCGCTGATGATTACTTACCCGTCCACTCACGGCGTTTATGAACAAGCCTTCCGCGAGATCTGCGACATCGTCCATCAGCACGGCGGCCAGGTTTATATGGACGGCGCCAATTTCAACGCCTTGGTTGGCCTCAGCCGCCCAGGCAAGATCGGTGCGGACGTCGCGCATCTGAATTTGCACAAGACTTTTTGCATCCCGCATGGTGGTGGCGGTCCCGGCGTCGGGCCGATAGGCGTCGGTGCGCATCTGGCGCCGTACTTGCCTGATCATCCGCTAGTCGAAGGCGTGAATCCGGCCAAAGGCGAGCACGGCACCGTCGGCACCGTATCGGCGGCACCCTGGGGTTCGGCCAGCATACTGACCATTTCCTGGGCGTATATCGCCATGATGGGAGCGACCGGTTTGCGCCTAGCCACCTTGGCGGCCATCATGAATGCCAACTATATCGCCCGCCGCCTGGCGCCGCATTATCCGATTCTGTACACTGATGCCAATGGCTGGGTGGCGCACGAATGCATCATCGATTGCCATCAATTCCGCAAAACCGCCAATGTCACCGTAGAGGACATCGCCAAACGCTTAATCGATTACGGGTTCCACGCCCCGACCGTATCGTTTCCGGTGGCCGATACCTTGATGATAGAACCGACCGAAAGCGAGAATAAAACCGAGATCGACCGCTTCTGTGCAGCTTTGATTGCGATTCGAGAGGAGATTAAAGAAATCGAAGACGGCTTGGCCGACAGCCAAAATAATGTGCTGCACAATGCGCCGCATACCCATCGTTTGCTGCTCGAAGAATGGACGCTGCCGTATTCCCGGCAAAAGGCGTTCTTCCCCGACAGCCATCAGCACGATGACAAATACTGGCCGCCGGTTGGCCGTATCGATAATGTCTACGGCGACCGCAATATCATGTGTAGTTGCCCGACCGATTGGGCTGAGCCGATGGAGCCCGCATCCTGAACTTAAATATGCAAGCCTTGGCTTTTGTTGACCTGGAAACCACCGGCGCTTCAGCCACCAAAGACCGTATCACTGAAATCGGCATCGTCTTAGTCGACGAGGACGGTGTGCGGGAGTGGAACCAATTAGTGCACCCGCAAGCCCGTATTCCGTTGTTCATCGAGCAATTGACCGGCATCAGCAACGAGATGGTCGCCGATGCCCCCAGCTTTGCGCAAGTGGCTGGCGAAGTGGCGGAATTGCTGGAAGGGCGCTTATTCATCGCCCACAACGCCCGATTCGACTACGGTTTTTTGAAGAACGAGTTCAGCCGGGTGGGTATGACCTTTCGGCCGCAAGTGCTTTGCACCGTCAAACTGTCGAGGGCCTTGTATCCGCATTTTCACCGGCATAACCTGGACAGCCTGATCGAACGCCACGGTTTGCAGGCCAAAGACCGGCACCGGGCCTTGGCCGACGCCCAATTGATTCATCAATTTTGGACCCAAGCCTACGAACAATTTTCCGACGAAACCGTCGATGCTGCCGTGCAGCGTTTGGTGGGTCGCTCCAGCTTGCCGTCCAATATCGATCCCTTATTGATCCACGATTTGCCGGAAACGCCTGGCGTTTATTTGTTTTACGGTGAGAACGACTTGCCGTTATACATTGGCAAAAGCGTGAATATTCGTAACCGGGTATTAGCGCATTTCGGTGCCGATCATAAAAACAACAAGGAAATGAGCTTGGCCCAGCAACTGCGGCGCATCGATTGGATCGAAACCGCCGGTGAGTTAGGTGCGCTGTTGCTGGAAGCCCGATTGATCAAGGAAAAAAACCCGGTTCACAATCAGCGCCTGCGCCGTAAAAGCGCCCTGTGCGCTTGGCAGTTGCAGCAACAGGGCGAACAGTTGAAGCCGGTGTTGAGTTGGGCCGGCGAGCTGGATTTCGGCGCCCAGGATAATTTATACGGGCTTTACCACAGCCAGCGCGACGCCCAAAAAGCCTTGCGCGGCGTCGCCGAACAGCACGGCCTTTGCCTGAGCGTATTGGGCCTGGAGAAAACCGCCGCCAGTCGGCCGTGTTTCGGTTACCAGATCAAAAAATGCCGCGGTGCCTGCGTCGGCACCGAAGCACCCCTGGCGCACGCGGCACGGGTGTTGATCGCCATGCAAAAACTCAAACTCGCCGTCTGGCCTTATCCGGGTGCGATCGGCATCAGTGAAGGCGAGGAACTACATGTGATCGATCGCTGGTGTTACTTGGGCACCGCGAAAAACGAGGCCGAGATAGCGGAGTTATTGCAGGCTGGCGTTCCGGCCTTTGATCGGGATACTTATATGTTGCTGAGTAAGTCGTTAAAGAAGGCTGAGGTTCAGGTGCTGCCGCAAGCTTTATGCGTGGCGGGATGATTCCTAGTTCCCGCGCTCCGGCGTGGGAATGCATATTAGTTTTGAAGCTTGTATGGGTTCCCACGGAGGACCGTGGGAACCAGAAAGAAAATCGGTATCCGCGAGGGCGATGAATTACACGTGCTGGATCGCTGGTGTTATTTAGGGACCGCCAAGCATGAGGCGGACATTGATTAACTGCTGCCTAGTATGGCTTAGAACTTGAGGTGAAGAAGGACAGCAGCACTGTCCTTCCAAATCAATCGTACTTAGATGGCAACGTTGGGCTTGCGTTTTCTTGGTGCTAAGAATCCAAAAAGTGCTGAGCCAAACAGCCATACCGACGCGGGTAATGGAACTGGTGAAGCGTTGAGGTTTACCGGCAGAATTGTCAGTCCGTCTGCATAAGCCAAGCTTTTGGCCGAGGCGGAAGCGGTTGCCGAAAGGCTACCCGAAATAACGCCTAGACCAGGGTTAAACACAGCCATCACAAAGGTACTGCTTTGATATTCTGGTCCGTAGCTATTCCACAAATATGGTGCGGTAGTGTAAGAAGCGCTAGCGCTACCAGAATTGAATTGGCCGTTGTACGAACCGTTAATGGAGATAGAGGCACTAGCCCATTCGGCGGGATCAAAATAAAAACTACCTGTTGACCCTGATGAGTAGGTGTACCAGTCCATGCTGATCAGCAGCAGCCCATTCCCAGCAAGTTGGAAGTTACCTGAATTGGAGGCGCTAGAGGAAGCGCTATTAGTACCAAAGTTGACGCCCACGACAGAGGCTCCCTGTTGGGATGAGGCACTTGCGTACATGCCGCTGCTATTGCGGGTCGCGGAGCTTTGTGCCAAAAGGGTTTCTGTTTCACTAGACAGTGCCGTGGTGAAATTAGTGCGGCTTTGATTACCCGAACCTGAATCGTTTGGATCCATAGTCGTTGCTGATGAGGTGACTGTGCCATTAACAGAAGACCAAGTTAGCGTTGGTGCGTTTACTCCATTGGAATAGTCAACTAACTTAAAGCTCATATTGTCCCAATCGATATAGGCTTGAGCGGATGAAGCGGCGGATGCGGTTTGAAAGCTGCCTGTCAGAACTAGCATGGCAAACAACGCAAGAGCTGGTTTTTTCATAAATTAACCTTGTAGAGTGTTTAATTAAATTGATATGAATCGACATATCATTGAAACTAGACGCATAAATAGTGCCAATAAATTTAAACCACAAATTAATCAATGTTTAAAATTGTGAAATCCAAATGATAGTCAATTTATTCGGGTGTTTTTGTAAAAAAAGCCGACAGAGTTTGACGTCAATCATTTTCATTCTACGGCGCACTCAGTGCGATCTTGCATTGCGTAGGGGGCGAATGAAAGTATGAGGCGGTGGGCAAATCGGCGGATTAGGGCTTGCCGAATCGCTTGTGCTTAGACGAACCCTAGGTCCAAAGGTAAGGTGGCTATTAACATCGGAACACACTGTTCAGCCTTACTTGATGGCGTCGGCAAAGTCCTGGGGCGGGAATCGCGTTTTCAGTTGTGGAGTAATAATATCCTTTAGGCCGCTTAAAGCAGGCACGACAATGGGCGACATTGAATAGTGACTAAACCTTCTACGCTGCGCCTTTTCAGTTTCGCTTGATTGGAATACTGCTATTATCAATCTCAAACGACAGACTGTTAACTTAACCGCTAGATTCCAGCCAGCCGATGTCCGAAATCACCATCAAATACGCACAACTTGTCGATCTTGCCAGTCTGCAAACGCTGATGGACGATTTGTACCGGGTGATCGGCATACCAAACGCCATCATTGATACGGACGGCATCGTTATTACCAGCGCCGGATGGCAGGACGCCTGTGTAAAATTTCACCGGGTCAATCACAATACCTGCAGAAACTGCATAGAAAGCGATACAGCTTTGGTCGAAAGCATGCTAAAGGGCGAGCGGTTTGCGATCTACAAATGTCTGAACGGCCTGGTAGATTCGGCGATGCCGATCATCGTCGAGGGCCAGCACGTCGCCAATATTTTTACCGGCCAATGCTTTATTGAGCCTCCCGATCTGGAGTTCTTTCGTGAGCAGGCCCGGCGCTATGGGTTCGAGGAGGCTAGCTATCTGCAAAGTATCAGCAAAGTACCGGTCATTTCGAAGCTGCGGCTGGAAACCATCACCAAAATGTACGCTGAACTCGCCCATACCTTTGCCAAGCACGGGGCGGACCGTTCGCAGCAAAAGCAGGCGGCTGCCGAATTGGCAGAGCTCAATAACGAATTGAATCGGCGCGTCGAGGAAAGAACCGAGCAACTCATTCAAAACAATCAACATTTGCTGCTGGAAAAACGTGCGGTCGCGGCCAGCGAAGCGCGCTTGTCGGCCCTGTTTAAACACATGAGCAGCGGTGTGGCGGTGTATCGTGCCAGCGAGGATGGGCGGGACTTCACTATCATCGGTTTTAATAAGGCTGCCGAGCAGATCGAAAAAATCACCCGCAAAGAATTGATTGGTAAAAAGCTTACCGAGATGTTTCCAGGTATATCTGAGTTCGGCTTGTTGGACGTTATACGGCGCGTCGCCAGAACCGGTGAACCGGAAGCATTTCCACCGTCATTTTACCGTGACGAGCGAATTCAGGGCTGGCGGGAAAGTTATGTCTATAAATTGCCTAACGGCGAAATTGTCTCGATTTACAACGATGTCACCGAACGTAAACTGGCGGAAAAGGCTTTGCATTTGACGCAGTTCTCCGTGGATAGAGCCACAGAATGTTTATATTGGATAACCGCCGACGCCAGATTCCAATTTGTGAACAACACCGCTTGCGAGGTATTGGGCTACAGCCGGGAAGAGTTATTGTCATTTTCAGTAATGGATATCGACAAGTATTTGGCTGCAGAAGATTGGCCCGCGCATTGGCGGGAGTTAAAACAAAAAGGCGCGTTGAAAATGGAAGCCATCCATCGCTGCAAGGATGGTCGGGAAATTCCGGTGGAAGTGGCCGCGAATTATTTAGTCTTTGAGGGGCTGGAATACAACTGCGCATTCGTGCGCGACATTAGCGAGAGAAAGGCGCTGCAAGCGGAATTGGAGCGCCAGGCTCGCATCGATTATTTGACCGGCATTGCCAATCGCCGCTATTTCATGGAACAAGGCGAAGCGGAGTTGGCGCGCCATGATCGTTACGGCAATCCATTGTCGGTGTTGATGCTGGACATCGACTATTTTAAAGCGGTCAACGACAACTTTGGTCATGCGGCGGGTGACCAGGCCTTAAAAAAACTGGGTTCCATTTTGGTGGACGTTTTGCGGGAAATCGACATCCCGGGCCGCATGGGGGGCGAAGAATTTGCGATTTTATTGCCTGAGACCGGATTGCTTAAAGCCATTGACGTTGCGGAACGCTTGAGAAGCGTAGTTGCCAGCAGCGCGATTCCGGTTGAGTCCGGCCAGATCCTAAAATTTACCGTGTCAATCGGCGTGGCCACCCTGATTGATAAAAACAGTAGTATCGGCGATCTGCTGAATCTGGCCGATAAGGGCTTGTACCAAGCTAAGCATAGTGGCCGGAATAAAGTCTGTAGTTTTTCGCAGTAGCGTCAGCTTACGGGATATGCCGAGTGCGGATTTAAAATTGTTCGGCCTCAACTGTTTGTTGGGCTTGGCTTCAAGGTTTACGGTCGAGTTCCCAAAATACTATCCCGTATAGTTTCTTAGCGGCGTTTTGACTATTTGGTTCCGCCCTGTGCTCGTTGATTGACACAAAACAGACTAACGACGATGTTTACGAGCGCAGTCGACAGGCAAGGTCTCACTGGCGAATCGATTCGATATATCGGGCTAAGGTCGCCACCGAGGCAAAGATTTTCACCACATCGTCGCGCTCTGCATCGATTTTTATCTGATAGGTTTTGCGAATTGCCAATCCCAGTTCCAATGCGTCTATTGAGTCCAGGCCCAGACCGTCATTGAACAACGGGGCGTTACTGTCGATATCAGCCACATCGACATCCTCCAGCGCCAGCGTGTCGATAATCAGGTTTTTTATTTCAGTTTCCATTTCGCTCATCGCGCTCTCGTTGTTGAGTAAAATAATCCTGTAAATACTGCGTTAAACGCCGCACAGCTATCGAACGGGGTTGCAGCGCTTGGAATGGCTGCAACTCGACATCGTCGCCCACGATCATTTGTAAATGAAATCGCCGCTTGGGAATTTGGTACCAGGCTTGGGTTTTGGTCAAGGTGCTGGGTTCACAGGTCAGTGTCACCGGGGTGATTATACTATCGGCTTTTAAGGCTATCGCTGCCGCCCCGCGCTGAAATCGATAGGGCTGACCAGGCACCGAGCGAGTGCCTTCCGGGAAAATGACCATGGCACCGCCGTTTTGCAGCCAGTTGGCGCAATCGTTAATCATGGTTTCGGAATCGGCATTGCTAATATAGCCGGCATTCAAGATGGGGCCGCGCATTGCCGGGTTACGCCATAAGCTGGCTTTCACTATGCAGTTGGCCTGCCTGATGCGGCTGAGGAGAAATACGACATCTACCAATGTTGGGTGATTGGCGACAATTAGCTGGCCGGAGCGGTTGAGTTTTTCCAGACCGATCACGTCATAAGTCATTACCCCCAGTCTGTGCATCAAGCCGATAAACACATAAAAACTCAAGTGGACAGTATATTGGGAGCGGTAGGCTTTTTGGTTGCGGTTGCCCGGCCAAATGGTCACTAACGGAAATACGGCGAGCCATAGCAACACGCCACCGATACCGAAGCTGGTAAAGCTGATGGCCGTTGCCAGCAAACGCCAGCCGAACTCGATTTTTTCTAGTAGTGTTTTTATCATTGGTTGCATCAGCCCTGTCCGCTGAACTTTAATTTGATGCGGCGGGCAGGCGTTTGATGAAGGCGAGCAATTTTAGCGCTTGCTCGACGTTGTGCCGAATTTTGCCTTACAAGTCAGTCCTCACTCCCACCAGGGCGGAAGCCCAATAAAACGACAAGGTGGCTTTGCGGCGCTATCTAAGCGCTCTCGCCTGAGCGGGAATCAGCAATCAAACTGCGCAGTTCATCCTTGAGCGCCGCAGGCGGCGGTCTGACTCTTATATACAGCCCGGTAGCGGACGAGAATCCTCTTTACTGAACTGTGGCAAGGTCGCAAAGGCTTCTTTCAACTTTTCGTGCCACATCTTGCGGATTTGGCTCAAATACTCGTTGTCTTCCTGGAAACAATAATATTCGTCCAGGGTCAGCGTGTCCCGATGATAAATCAACAGTTCGACCGGCGCTCCAACGCTGGCGTTGCTGCGCATCGTCGAATCCATCGAAATCAAACAGCAACGACCGGCTTCATGCAGCGACGTGTCGATTTTTAAAAAACGATCCAGCACCGGCTTACCGTATTTGTTTTCGCCGATTTGCAGATACGGGGTCTGCCGGGAGGTAGTGATGCAATTACCTTCTGGGTAAATCAAATAAGCGCCGTGCGGCTCTTGGCCGATTTGCCCCGCCAAAATAAACGTGGCGGACGGATTGAAACTGCTTTGGCCGGCATCCACATGACGGCGCTGCTTTTCGACGCTGATCCGCCCCAGATAAGCGGCTGCTTCCGACAGATAGTTGACCGTGTCCAGATTAACTTCGGTATCTTCCTTCATATCGCGCTTCAACTGATCGATCACGGCCTGGGTGGTAGCCAGATTGCCGGCGCTGAGCAGTACGATTTTCCGATCAGATGCCGTGCAAAACGGATGCATTTTGCCGTAAATGCTGACATTGTCGATGCCGGCGTTGGTTCTGGAATCTGAGGTTAATACCAGTCCGTCTTTTAGAGAGACAGCAATACAATAGGTCATACACTCTGCGCCTGAAAAATAAGGTTGCCCGCAGTTTACTAAAGAAGCCGCCGAAAGGCCAAGGTCAGTAACGATTAAGTGTCCATATTAGTTTTACGCTGCACCCGCTTGCCGCAATTCAGGACATCGCTCGGGCACGCTCAAATTCGCCGCCAATACGCCATGAATACTCAGGCAATTCGGCCTGTTTACACTCTTGCTAGCCTGCTATCTCTCAGGCTTAGGTAGCGAAACAAGCCGCCTAGCCACCTTGTTGGCAGAATTGCGCATTTTGCGACCAATTTGCTTTGTCCAAATCCTTACAATCGACCGGCGGGGATTGTGCCGTTACAAACATTAGCTGGCTCCATTCTGGTGTGCTTGACGGTTTGTATTAAAAAAATAGAGTTAAATCAGTAATTTAAATTGATTTCATAAATGGCATGGCCTGTGCTTTCTCACCGTATAACCAATCAAGTGAGGTGAAGAATATGGAACTGCCAGTAATAAACGATACTCCAGCAGCCAGCGCGGGCGGCTGCTCCTCCCATTCCTGCGGTACAAGTGATGATCAACTCGGCCATTTGTCCGACGAGATCCGTTCCAAGGTAGAAAACCATCCTTGTTACTCAGAAGATGCGCATCATTACTTTGCTCGTATGCACGTGGCGGTCGCGCCGGCTTGCAATATTCAATGCCACTATTGCAACCGCAAATACGATTGCTCTAACGAGTCACGTCCCGGTGTTGTGTCTGAGTTGTTGACGCCCGATCAAGCCGTGAAAAAAACTATGGCGGTGGCGGCTAACATTCCGCAAATGACTGTGCTGGGTATCGCCGGTCCTGGCGACCCATTGGCCAATCCAGAGCGCACCTTCGAAACCTTCCGCCGCCTGAGCGCCGAAGCACCGGATATTAAACTGTGCGTTTCCACCAACGGTCTGGCCTTGCCCGAATCGGTCGAGGAATTGTCTAAACACAATATCGATCACGTCACGATCACGATCAACTGCGTCGATCCTGAAATCGGTGCCCAAATTTATCCTTGGATTTTCTGGGAAAACAAGCGCATCAAAGGTGTGAAAGGCGCGAAGATTTTGATCGAGCAGCAACAAAAAGGCCTGGAAATGCTGGCAGCCAAAGGCATCTTGGTCAAGGTCAACTCAGTGATGATCCCTGGCGTCAATGACAAACATTTGGCCGAAGTCAGCAAAATCGTCAAAGCCAAAGGCGCTTTCCTGCACAACGTCATGCCGTTAATTGCCGAAGCCGAACACGGTACATTCTATGGTGTGATGGGTCAACGCGGTCCGACGCAAGATGAATTGATGGAACTGCAAGACTCCTGCTCCGGCGATATGAACATGATGCGTCACTGCCGTCAATGCCGCGCCGATGCGGTCGGTCTGCTGGGCGAAGATCGTGGCGACGAGTTCACGATGGACAAAATTGAGAGCATGGAAATCGACTACCAATCGGCGATGGAAAAACGCAAAGTGATCCACGAAGCGATCGCCGAGGAAATGCACAGCAAGCGCGCCGCGAAGGTTGAAAAATCCGCCGGTCACGCCGACGAGCCCAAGCTGCACACCCGTCCGGTGTTGATGGCTATCGCGACCAGCGGTCAAGGTGTCATCAATATGCACTTCGGGCATGCGAAGGAGTTCCTGATCTATGAAGCATCCCCTAATGGCGTGCGTTTCATGAGTCACCGCAAGACCGATTTGTATTGCGGCGGCGACGATACCTGCGGCGACGGCGAGAGCGTATTGCAACAAACTATTCGCTCCCTGGCCGGCTGTGAAGCGGTGTTGTGCTCCAAAATCGGCTACGAGCCTTGGGATTTGCTGGAAAAAGCCGGCATCGTACCTAACGGCGAACACGCGATGGAACCTATCGAAGAAGCTGTCATGGCGGTTTACAAAGAAATGGCTGCCGCCGGCAAGCTGGACGAGGCTGCACCACAAGAAGAACGGGCTACTGCCTGATCCGACATTTTCTCTCCTGTGTGAGATGGTTGGGTGAGGCGAATCAAAATAAAGGCTTCTGCTTTTGTAATTCTCCTCTCCCCAGCCCTCTCCGTCAGGCGAGGGAAATTGTTAGAAATGATTAACCATCGAATCCAAAGGTAACGTCATGGCCTTACAAATTATTGAATCCTGCGTCAACTGTTATGCCTGTGAGCCGTTGTGCCCCAGCAAAGCTATTTATATGTCCGAAAAAACCGGGCATTTCAGGATCAACCCGAAAAAATGCACCGAATGCGAAGGCGATTTTAAAGATACGCAATGCGCCAGTATCTGTCCGATCGAAGGCGCCATTCTCGACGCGTTAGGCGTTCCGATTAACCCGCCCGGCTCGCTGACCGGCATTCCGCCGGAAAAAATGGCAGAGGCGATGGCGGAATTACAAGCACATTGATAGCCATGGCCACCGTGCATTTCTATGAAAAGCCGGGCTGCTTAAACAATACCCGGCAAAAACAGTTGCTCAGTGCTGCTGGTCATTTGCTCGTGGTGTACGACTTATTGCAACAACCGTGGAGCAGGGAGTCAGGCAAGTTGCGCTCGTTTTTTGGCGACATGCCGGTCGCGGACTGGTTTAACCGCAGCGCACCGGCCGTCAAGCAAGGGTTGGTCGATCCAAATGCTGTCAGCGAAGACGAAGCTATAGCGCTGATGGTGGCGCAGCCGCTGTTAATACGTCGGCCTTTGATGGAGGTCAACGAACAGCGAGTCTGCGGGTTCGACCAACAACAGGTCGATACCTGGTTGGGATTGGCGACATCCGTCACTCACAAGAATTTGGAAGCCTGTCCCAAGCAGTCTCGCGCCGAGGCTTGTAAGCCATGAACAGCGTCCAATTGGAGAGCGAAGACGGCACACCGCTGGCGGTGGCCTTGTCGGATCGCGTGCATTGGGTAGGGGCCTTAGATCCAAACCTGCGCACCTTCGACATTATTCTGAAGACCGCCAACGGCACCAGTTACAACGCTTATGTGATTCGCGGCAGCGAAGGCGTGGCGGTGATAGACACAGTGAAAGAAGGTTTTGCCAACGACTTTTTTGCCCGCCTGGAAAGCGTTGCCGATTACTGGGAAATCAAAGTCATCGTTCTCAATCACTTGGAGCCTGATCACACCGGTGCTTTGCCGGAGCTGATGAAACGGGCGCCGCAAGCGCAGTTGTTCATTTCCCAAAAAGCCCAATCCATGCTGAAAGGCCTCCTGAAACAGGATGAGTTGAGTTATACCCCGGTGGTGACCGGCGACAAAGTGTCATTGGGCGACCGTAGCCTGGAGTTTTTACACACCCCTTATTTGCACTGGCCCGACACCCAGTGCACCTATGCGCCTGAAGAAGCCATGCTGTTTTCTGGCGACGTGTTTGGCTGTCATTTTTGCGATAACCGCTTGTACAACGACAAGGTCGGCGACTTCCGGTTTTCCTTTGAATATTACTACGCCCACATCATGCGGCCGTTCAAGGAATACGTGGTTAGGGCTTTGGAACTAATTGAGCCTTTGCCGCTGAAATTGATTGCGCCCACGCACGGCCCGATCTTGCGGGATCGCCCGCAGCATTACATCCAGCGCTACCGTCAGCTATCCAGCCCCGCACTCCACAACGAACTCAGGCCGAATCAAAAAACCCTGCTGATTTTTTACATCAGCTCCTACGGCAATACCCGCCGGATGGCAGAAGCCATTTATCAAGGCGCAATGCAAATTGATGACGTTCGGGTATCGCTTTACGACCTAGAAGGTGGCGAGGTCTCTCCCTTTGTGGATTTGATCGAAGAAGCCGACGGTTTGGTGCTGGGTACCCCCACCATCAACGGTGATGCGGTCAAGCCGATTTGGGATCTGCTGTCTTCGCTGGCCGTGGTCAATCTAAAAAACAAACTCGGGGGTGTCTTTGGCTCTTACGGCTGGACCGGCGAGGGTGTGCGCTTGGTGGAAGATCGTTTGCGCGGCTTGAAACTGCGGGTGCCGATTCAGGGCCTGCGCGTCAAATTGATTCCGACCGACGACGAGATCCACGAGTGCAAAGCCTTTGGTTTGGAACTGGCTCAGGAATTGACCGGTGCCAGAGAGTCGCGGGTGATTAATTTTGCGGATCTGTAAACCGGATAAAACAGACGCCTGCTATTGAGTCTACAGCTGTATTCGTAGGCTAAACCGATCCAAGGACGCATCGGTGACCTCACCGGCCGCAAGGCCGGTGAAAATCAGGAATCGTTTCGGTTCCAAACCGGGAGTCCTCAGATTAGAGGCTGCCGAGATTACTTTTAAACCTTATGGAGTTTTTACAATGGCCAAATCGACCATTACATTTGAAGATATAAACGTGACGGTTACCGTCCCCGCCGGCACCCGGGTTATTGAGGTGTCCGAGAAAGTAGGTTCCGGTATTACTTACGGTTGCCGGGAAGGCGATTGCGGAACTTGCATCATGAAAGTGACTGCTGGATGGAATAACTTGACCGAGCCGTCAGTACTGGAAGACAAAATTTTGCGTGAAAACATGGCTGGCAAACACAATCGTCTCGCTTGCCAAGCGCAAGTGTTGGGCGGCGAAATTTCCCTTAAACCAGTATAAATAACGCAAAAGGAGTAACACATGGCATTAGTAACATTTACCAGTCCCGAATACCGGGACAAAACCGTCTACGCCGTTGCCGGCAGTCACACTCAAAGCATTTTGAAGCTGGCTCTGGAAAACAAGATACCCATCAATTTTGAATGCGAAGATGGCGAATGCGGCACTTGCGTGGTCCGCGTCACCAGCATCGATAAAAAATTGGAGCGCATGGGTGGCACGATGACCGAGAAGGAAAAATCCCTGCTTAAACAAATCGGTAAAGTGACTACCGAACAGTTAGAGCAAATGATCGTTGACGACCTGCCGCCTGAATGGCGTTTGGCTTGCCAAATGATTGTTAGGGATGAAGATATTCGCGTCGAATATTAATTCCTGCGTCATCGTTAAAAAGGCCGGAGAATCGAGTATGAGTTGCACACTTTCCATCGAACCGAACGATAGGGCAGAGCCCTCGGTTGTTAAGTCGCGGCAACACATATATCAGGATCTGATGGCTCGTGCCGACCAGTCGCCCAACAGCGTCTGGTTGGCGCAAATCATCGCCAGTTGGAGTGTCGGTGATGGGGTTCTTCCCGATAGTTTGGGCTTAAGCCAAGCGCAATTTCAGCAACTGATAGACAGGACTTTCCCCGGTTATCAGTTGGCTACGCAAGCTTTTTCCGGTAGCTGTCTGGATTTCAGTCGTATGTTGGAAAAACAGGATCTTGAAATCCTGCTGGGGCAATTCGCGGTAAATCCCGGCGAAGAAACCGAATGGCTAATTGCCATGATCGTGGCAGCCTGTTTGGGCAGCGATCACCTCTGGCAAGACTTGGGCTTATGGGCGCGTGTCGATTTGTCGGCCATGCTGGGCTACAACTTTCCGGAATTATTGGTGCGCAACAGCAAAGATATGAAATGGAAAAAGTTTTTGTACAAACAACTGTGCGAAGCAGAAGGCTTGTACGTCTGCCGAGCGCCTTCTTGTGAAGTGTGCAAAGATTATCCGCAGTGCTTCGGGCCTGAGGATTGAAGCGGTTTTCCGTTTCGGAATAATCGCAATTGCGCCCGTGCGTTGAATCTGCATTTTTGTGCAGTACAGGTAATTCGGTCAGCGATGCATCTGATCACATCAAACCCAAAACCCGATAAGTCCCTTTCGTGTTTAAAACCACGGTGACCGGCGCGCCGGATTTGTTCTCCCAATACCAGCCGTGCACACCTTCGAAGGGCGCGCTTAGCGAGCCGCTGGATTGGCTGTCGGTCGTTTCTTTGTAGCTTTTGAAATATCCGGTCTTATCGCCTTGCGGCTCGCCGTGGAAATCAAAATACAGCGCTGCGCCGTCGGTGGACCACGAATAGTCCAGGGTCGCGCCTTTGACCAGATGAAATTTGTATTCCAGGCCTTCGCCGGCTGGCACCACAATTTTCACTGTATCCTGCCATTGCGATGCGGCAGCCGGTTGGGCGGCGCTGATTGCTACCTGCGACTCGGGGCAAACGCTGGCTGCTGCTGAGGCGGTTTTGCTGGTGGAGGATAAACTGGTTAAACCGGTCATAGCGCCAAACCCGGTCGGATCTATGCCGTATTCGGCGGGCAATACGGCGGTGACTAGAATCACGCCAGCCAAACACAGTGCTGAAATACTGGCGATAGTTAGCGATTTAACGGATTGAACCGGCGGGTTGCTGTCTTGCATCGAGTTAGCCATTGATGATGTATCCCGTGATTTGATAACCGAACAGAATTAAACCGCCGGACATTAGGAGCGTGTTGGTGGCTGCGGAAAACGCGTAATAACTGCGGTGGCGCCGCCAAAAGTCCAACGCGATCAAGATAAACAACAGGGCCAGAAACTGGCCGACTTCCACGCCCACATTAAACGCCAACAAGTTTTTCCACAGCCCGGCTGCGGGCAGTGAAAAATCCTGTAATTTGGTCGCCAAGCCAAAGCCGTGAAACAAGCCAAAAATCATCACCGCCCATTTCGTATTAGGCTGAAACCCCAATAGACGCTGAAAACCGCCCAGGTTGTCGAAGCCTTTATACACAATCGACAGGCCGATAATCGCATCGATCAGAAACGGATTGACCGAGATGTGGCTGAGTACCCCGAACAGTAGGGTCAAGCTATGTCCCAAGGTGAACAAGCTGACATAGACCAGCACGTCGCGGGTGCGGAATAAAAAGAAAATCACCCCCACCAAGAACAACAAATGATCGTAGCCGGTGACCATGTGCTTGGCGCCGATGTACAAAAACGGGCCAATCGCGACGCCTTGGTTGGCCAGCAAAAACCGTTCGGTATTGGCATCGACGCCGTGGGCGAAGGAGGCGGGGCTGAGCAGCGTTAATAACGATAAAAAGCCGATAAGACAGGCCTTGCGTGATGTTGCGGAAAACATGTTTAAACGGTTGGGGTTAAGGTGGCAATGATTCCGGGTTGATACATACCAGAGCGAAGGCTGCAGAATACACCGATTAAGCCGCTCGTGGAAAGGGGCGGCCGCTAAGATTAACTTCTGATACGTTTTACTTCTTGGAGATGGCCGGATGTCGATTACCCAAGTGATCGATGTCGTCCAAGCTCATAATCGGCGAATACATCAGGTCTTTGATGTCACTGGAGCGTTCCCAATTCAAAACCATTTGGCCGATGGCGCGTTTGGTCATTTTGATGAAGCGCGATTGCAGCTGCTGGCTGCCACTCGCCGAACTTTCCGGTTCCGGGTGCATGCGCGCGGCGGAAATCAAAGAACAACGGCAGACTTTGTCGTGATAGGAAAACTGGAAACGAAAATTCCGGGCGCGGCTGTTGATGTCGCGGTTGGTCAGAAAAATAAAATAGGTGCTGCTGTCCGCTTCCGGCAAACGCTGCATCACGGTTTTCGCCTGTTCGAAGATGTCTTCCGCCGCGAATTGTTGAGAGCTCGGCATCGGCATCAGGCCTTGCGTGCCCATCGCCACCGTGCCCTTAACCCACAGGCCGAATTCCTTACTCAAATCTCTGCCCATTTGCGCCGCAACATCTTCCGAGAAATCATTCAGCGGAATCAGGTAAACATTCACGGGGCCGGATTTTTCGGTAGCGGCTGTAGAGTAGAGAGTGGCGGTTGATATAGATTTTGGCGCTGGGTCGGCTACCGCTAATGGCTGGGTATATAACGAGTTTGTTGTGCAGCTGGTTAGGGCGGACAACAAAAAAATCGTCATTGATAGATGTTTCATTCGGGTTGTCCTGAGCTCATATAAGTTGAATAGGATATTCGAAAATTAGTCAATAGACGCTGGGTGATGTTTGGAGCCTAGACTAAGCCACTGCCTGAGGCGCTTGCTTAGGTGTTCAGCGTGATAAGCTTACCCAGTTCTCTACGTGCAACCTCGGCACTCGCAAAAACTCGCGTTCGTTGTTGGTGACTAAAATCCAGCCTTCCGCTCTGGCGTGAGCCGCCAGCCATAAATCGTTATTGCCGATGGGTTGCCCGATTTTTTGTAACGCCGCACGTATCTGTCCGTAATGCTCGCCAGCTGCTTCCGGCAAACCATATACCGGAATCAACCCGGTAAGTTCGTTAATGCCGGCTAACGCCCTTTCCCTGGCCTGACTTTTCTCCGCGCCGAATCGCAGTTCGCCCAAGGTAATCACCGACATCGCCAATTCATCCGCAGCGTGATGGGCAAAACGCTCACGCACCTCTGGCGGATTGTACTTGGCGATATAAATGCAAATATTGGTATCGAGCAGATAACGGGCGCTCATCAAAGCGCCTCACGATCCTGGGGCGGCGTATCTTCGCGGCCATCGCTCATAAAGTCGTCGGGCAATGCGGCTAAGGCGTCGAATATCGCGGCAGCGTTGGCGGGTGTTTCCCGCAATATGATTTCATCCCCCCGGCGGAAGATTTCCACCCGGTCAGTATTGAAGCGAAATTCCTTGGGTAGCCGCACCGCCTGGCTATTGCCGGATTGGAAGATACGGGCATAGGTCATAGGACGCTCCATATGTAAAATGTAGTTACGTGAAGTATATACTTTTTCTGGTCAGTGTAAATGACCGGGATGAGTTTGGCTGAGCTAACAGATAGTTGTTCGAATGAAGTGGAGTTGTGGACGGCGTAATGTGCAGATTGATCTGAGGCCAGAATAGTGCGCAGTAAGGCTGTTATATATTGAGACTTGCATGAGTCGCGCTTAACTTTCCAACAATTTAACTTTCCCCTGCCCCGTATTGGAAAGACGATATTTACGCTTGCCATCAATCAGCTTAATTTCGTAATACGGATAGAAGCGTTGATTGAAGTAACGGCTGATATTGTTTTTGCTTCGCTGCTGATCGGTGGGCAGATCTCGGTTGATCAGATGGGCGATTTCGGTGGTAGTAAAGAAATCCCTATCTTCGCCTTGTTCGTAAAGCGCTTTTAGAATCAATTTTTCCAGAACACCCGTGCTAAGTGTGTTGTAGCTGATATTCTGAGGAAATGGCCAATCGCCAAGATAGCGATCCGCAAAACTTTCAAAGAAGGTGTCGCGACCGCCTTCATTTTTGATATGGTCAGATGCCAAACTCATCGCTAAATCGCTAAGTCCCATTGCTGCTTGTTGCGCATCGCGTCGCTGGAATCGCTCCCTGTTATCCGGTATCGCCTCGCGGCCACGATCTAAAGAGCGTTCAAAACGTATTGAGGGCTCGGCATCGATAAAAACCGGCACGATGGGTTGGTGCCCTCCGTAATGATTTTTGAACCACGCCAATTCCAGAGGCGAACGGAAGCCGGTGACAACTGCAGCTGTAGGTTGGTTCGCCTGAATGTTTTCCAATACTTGTCGCGCCACGATTTCCGGCTGCTCGTTTAGCGCTTGCTCGGCAAAATCACCAATCGGTATTGATGAACCGACACCGTGCCTCTGGTAATAACTCAGATACATGAAATCGCTGGCTTCGATGTGGTAGTAACCATATCTTGCGGCCAAGTGTTCCGCCAAAGTGGTTTTCCCGGCGCACGATGGACCGCAAATAACGAATAGTGGCACACCGGCTTCCAATTGAGTTTGAATGATCGGGGTGCCGCGCCTTGCAATGCGGCCGTGGTGTTCTAAAAAGCCTAACATTTCTCGAAATGCCGCCGCACGAAAATCGTGTGTGTCGGCCTCGGTGATCGGCAGCAGGCTGATCGGTTCACGGCAACCCTCGGGTACAAACCATTTGTTGAAGGTTTTGTTGTCCAGCCAGGGATACATCAGGTTGGTGGCGATGACGTGATCTTGGTCGACGATGTTGCCATGGCTATAGCTGGTAAAGCATCGATAACTTCCGCCTTGATTGTCTTTACGTAAATCCTTGGGTAGATGCAAAATCAAGTCTGATCGCACCCTGCAACGGCGGTTGTTTCCCAATTCACGCAATTGAGCATCCAAACTCGCGAAGTCGGTTTCCGCCATCCAGTATTTGACATCCAGCCCCGGTACTTCCCGTTCGACGCTTAAAGCCTCGAGAATCACCGAGGTATCCTCGATAAAAAACAACTTTTGTTCATCCAAGGAAACGGATTTTTTCCAACGTTGCAAAGCATCCTGATAACTACGCTCGATTAGCTCGGCACGATCATAGATGCGCGGTTCCTCATAATTCGCGCCAAAGGTTTTTTCGCGAAAACCGGTGATTTGCACGTCGTAATCTCGGCACAGATACCGGGCATGAGCCAATTTGACGGCACTGGAGGTAAAAAAGACGATTTCAGTCATAGACAATTTGTCGCCCTTGATTGTCCGGGTATGTGATCAGCCAATCGCAGTCGGGACGGGCAATTCGCATTTTTTCGATAATCCCAGGTACATCGTAGGCCAGAAAAAACAAACTAGGCCCCAGACTGGACATGCCGACCGCTTCTGCTCCTGCGCTGTAAATTGCCTGCTCAATATCGAGCAATTCTTTGCCGTATTCTTGCCGTTCAGCTTGTTTCCAGGCGCATGTTTGTATGGCTTTTAAGGCATGACAGAAACCGCTACGGTCTGCTTCGCGTAGCGCGGCATAGAGCCCAAACAAAGTGTGGTAGACCGTCTCGTAAACCGAATCTGCTGGCAATGGACAGGTACGCGCGAAGAATTCGCGTTCCTCGGTTTGGGTTTTGTGCGGGATACCTTTCGGTAAACAAATGCCGAACTCCCAATCCGGCATCGGACCCTGATCCAACAACAAGGGCAACTGTTTGGAGCCGGTTTGATTGGACGGCATAAAAGGGCTGCCGTCTATTTTGCGCCCCAAGTCGAACACGTAACCGCCGGAGAAATAACTGTGTATGCCGACACCCGAAGTCCCGCCGCGTTTGGAGGCGGCAATCAACTCAGTGGGTGTTGCCTGCGAGACGTTCAGGAGATGCAAAGCTTCCAGGCAGGCTAGCGTCACCGCAGTACCGGAACCGAAACCAGCATGCGGGCGCATATTGCCGGTTAAGACTATGTCGAGGGCATAGTCGAAGCCGCGCTGTTTTTGCTCTTCGTACAATAACGTTTGCAAGCGATCGGCTTCTTCTACTGTTAAAGGATGATCGCGACTGTCGTGAAGTGAAAAGATAGTGGCTTTCGAGAAAACTAGAGTACAAGCGGGTTGAGCGATCGTAACGCCCAAGCCACCGTTGATTCGATATTCGCCGTTATGTAGAGCGAGTAAGGTTAGATGTAGGCGAGAATGAACAAGGATGTTTAACTTGTTATTGATTTCTTCCATTCTCTTTCGAAATGCTCCAGAAAACAATTTAAATAAGGACTATCTGTTAGTGCATGAATGGCTGATGTTACATCAGATTTACATTCTGGAATGATAGGTCCAACAACACATTCTTTGTCTGCAGTAACTAATGTATGAGATGGCTTTTGACTTAGATAAAAGTAATTAAAACATGTTGGATAATCTGTCTGCAACTTTTCTAATTTTTCTTTGGCTTCGTTGAATTTGGCGTGCTTTGTAATATCTAAGTCATCTCTACGAGCTATTAGAATTCTTATTTTTACTCCTCTTTCAATTGCTCGTATTAGAGCGCTTGCTTTTTCACCAGATTGTTTGTCGTTGCTTACGAAATCTCTCAAAAATGAAGCTGATGTTGATCCCATAAAATCAATGTTTTTGTTGGCGCTGGACAATATCTTAAAGTAGTAATCTTGTTTTCCATCATGATTAGGCAGTATTTTCAGTATTCCCATTTTTTTAAATTTCTCGATTTCCCTGTGTTCGTTCCACTCCATAAGCATCTGAATTACTACTGCAATTAGACTGGTAAGAAGTCCGCCGTATAATGCAGTGGAATGCTCTTCAAGTTTTCCTTTATAGTACTCTGTTCCAAAGTATAGGCATATTGCAATTAGAATTACTAGAATTATCCAGGATAATCTAACGCCTATAAATCGATCATAAATTGTGGACACTTTTCTCATAAATAAAATGCAGATACGGTTGAAACCAATCGAAAATTATAATCGATTATTTAATATTTTCTACTCACCAAAAATTGGTTTTGTAGTTGGTTGGATCTGAACCAATAAGCTTGTCTGCTGGATGTGAAATTGAAAGCCTTTTTCATCACTTAGCTGGTTTTCAAAAATAGCAGATAACATTCTGATTCGGTCTTAAATTCAAGTTGTCACGATGAAAATGATTAAATAGCCGCATTTTCAAGCAAGCTTGAAATAGACAATATAAATAAACGCTACGTTGTAGCGGATTATTAAGTGCATGGATTGCTTCCGCAGCGCCATCTAACCAACGATTTTCGTCATCAGTGAAATACATCCCCTGGAATGTTTTTGCTATAAAACCATTTTTGGGTTTAATTCCGTCTATAAAATCGTGGGCTTCGCTAGGATCGGAAAAGGGTAGTTCGTCTGCTAAAAGCGCTTGTGCCGAGATTGTGTTGCAAAGCAGTGCATCATGATAAAAAACCTGTTTGCCCATTGCTTTGAATAATAAGGAGACACTGGCTGTGCCTCCGAAACCATCCAATACAGTGTTAAACGGTAAATCCTTAACTGCTTGATAAATCCAGTCGAGTAAACGTCGCTTACTGCCGTAATAGCGGGTTTTGGGAAAACGCGATATCGCTAGTTGAATGTCTTGGTCGGTATATCGAGCTGCTGTTGGAGGGGGCCATGCGTTTGCAGTGTCGATAGTATCGGGCTGGTTCAGGTAATCAAAAGTCATAACTTGAGATTCTAGCAAGAGTCATGATTCCAGCAAGAATTAAAATTTTATTAGGTTCTAAGGGAGTCGGCTTTTGAGCTAAAAGAGGCTGGGGTTGATAAATACCCGTCTCAAGCGGTGATCAATAGATCTGTCAATTCCTTATAATTTGGAAATACCGAATCAAAGCTGATCAATTTACTTTGATTGACGATACTGGTGGCAATGATGAGCCGGTCAGCCGGATCTTTGTGATGTTCGGGGAGAATGCCGGCCAAGCGGCCGATTTCGCCGGTGATTGGCAATACCTGGACATCAGAGCCAAGTAAAGCCGCGTCGAGCCATTGATCGAGCGGAACCGGCAATTCAATACGTTGGCGTTTTTGCAATAAGACGACTTCCCAAACAGAAATGGCCGAAACTGCAATAGCATCGTTGGTTTCAATCATTTCGATGATGCCTTCAGGTAATGGATCGTTGCCCACGAGCCAGCGCACCCAAATATGCGTATCCAGCAGAATCAATTCAGAGCGTCCCATTCACCCTCTGTTGCCACGGGAGCAACGATGTCGCCAATGATTTTGCCTTTCCCGGCTATTAGCGACGAGGGCTTGCGTCTCTTTGGGGCCGGTAGGGACTGATTCAACACCAGGAAGATGACTTCCAATTGGGCGTTGGGCGGCAATTTGGGTATTTGCAGCAAGTTGCCTTGTTGATCGGTTTCTAAAATGATTTTCTCGGCATGCATGGATTTAATTCCGGATTGCTAAAGCCTTAGCATACGCCGAGCAGCCATATTTTTCACCCTGTTCGCTACTAGAACTAGCGCAACTGGGGATGCGCCGTCTCTAGATCGGCGCATCCATTCCAAAACAAGTCTACTCGTCGTCCTGGCAGCCAAAATGATATTGATAATCCGCCATCGACCGTCTGATCACCTCATGGGCTTCTTCGCGGCCGTAAACGTCGGTGATTTCGCAGATACTTTGCTCGCTGGGTAGATGTTTGTAGGTGAGGAAGTAGTGCTTCAAGCGATTGATATACGACTCCGGGCAGTCGGAGACGTCGCGCCATTGCCGGTAGAATTCGTCGCCTTTCATGACGGCGATGATCTTGTCGTCGGCCTCGCCGCCGTCTAGTAACCGAAAACCGCCGATGGGAATGGCTTGTAGCAGGATGTCACCATGCGTCACGCTGCGTTCGCTTAATACGCAAATGTCCAACGGGTCGCCGTCGCCTTTGCTGACCGGTTTGCCGGATTGGGCGGCGGCGTATTCGGCGATTTTTTCCGCGCAATAACTGCGCGGGATGAAGCCGTACAGGGTCGGAATCATGTTGGAAAACTTTTGTGGGCGGTCGATTTTTAGATAGCCGCTGTCTTTGTCGATTTCGTACTTGACCGTATCAGACGGCACAATTTCTATGAAGGCGGTGACGATATCCGGGGTATTGTCTCCAGGGGAGATGCCGTGCCAGGGGTGGGCTTTGTGTTTTATATTCATCTAAGATTTAGGGGCTTTGGGGAAATAAGGTTATTGGGATATTTACCAGGGTGGGGGCAATGCGCAAGGCAATCAAGCTTAATACTAGTATTTGATTGGGTTTACGTTACATGCTCTTGAGCTTGTTCCGCGGAATTACTCTTCGACGGCAACAGGTGCAGGTTTGAGTTTCATGTCTTTATTTAGCCGTTGCAGGCGTTTGATCATTTCTTTTTTCATCTGCTCACGGCCTATCGAGTGCTTCAGGCTGCTGCCCATGCCCGCGACTTGGTCTGTGGAACTGCGGATCGAATAAAATACCAGTGAGCCGTCTTTAAAAGGCAGGCCGCCGGCGACCACTTGACTGGAGTTGTAGGAGTGGCCGACGTAAAACTGCCGAGAAACCACAATACCGCCGCCTGCGCCGATCGCAATAATGCGATGATTAAGCACGGCAGTGGGGCGATCTTCGACACGCCGATTCAGCCACAAAAACTGTTCGCTCGCATTGCTCGGCAACGCGGCAGGGTAGTGCAGCCAAGCTTGCTGTAATTCCGGAAAATAATGCGCCCAGGCTTTGCTATTCACTGCATCGGTATGCAGTTCCGCAGAGGGATCTGCTGTGCCGCCATCCCTGCTGTATGGCGCAATCCCGGATAGGCCGTTTTTTTTGTAGGCTTGCAAACGGTGCAATAAAAATTCCCGGTATTTGTGATTGGCTGTTTTCAGTAGGGTTTTATTATCGGCATCTTCCAGTCCGGCTTGCAGACTTTTCAAACTGTCCAGTTCGGCTTTGGATAGATTGAATTCGTCGCCCGGCTCCGCTTCCAGAAATGCCTTGGCCTCGTCCAACATCTTTTCAGTAAAAGCAAACTTCTTAAAACTGTCGATGCTGGCGTTATGGCCCAGCATGCCGCTGGCGACGATGTCGCTTTCACCGGCGTTGAGTTTGCCCTTTTTGATGTAATCGGCCAGTTGCGGCAATCCTACGGGCAGCATCATGGCTACCCCTATCGCCAGTTCTTTTTCGCTGGTTTCGCTGACGTCGTAACCGACAATTTCGCCCCGTTCCAAGTTCGGGATTTGTGCGGCGCTGATGCCGAAGTTTTGTAGCGCTTGTTGCGGACTAGGGGCCTCTTGAGCGCATGCCGTTTGGTAAAACATCGCGGCGGCACTTAGCAAAATGATGGGGACAGTCAGTTTGTTGATCAGCATATAAACTCCGTTTCAAATAGGTATTCTGCGAAAAAGTAAGAGGCTCTGGCTGAATATGGCCGGCAGCGTTCTTTGGTAAATGAGTGTGTATGACCGCGTTCCGTTTATTTGTCCGATCCGAACAATTTAGAGATACTGGAATCACCGCGTCCGGTTGGTTTTGCCTGCGTTGTTGCCGTTGGGGTGGCTGCTGGCGGCGGCGTCGGTCGCTGATCTTCCGTGTCGAACAGCCGCGTAAACTCAGCAGCATCCAGCGGTTTGGAAAACAGATAGCCTTGGCCATAATCGCAACCGGCGGCAGTTAGCAATTCCAGTTGCTGCGGGGTTTCGATACCTTCGGCTATCACTTTTAAGCCCAGCTTATGGGCCATCACGATGATTGCTTCGCAGAGGGCTAGGTCGCTGGAATCGGCCTCCAGATTCCGTACAAAACTTTGATCGATCTTCAAATAATCGATGTCGAATTTTTTCAGATAAGACAGCGACGAATAGCCGGTGCCGAAATCGTCGATAGCTACCTGGATACCCGCGTCGCGGTAGGCGAATAAATGATCGCGGACCACAGTATCGGCATCCAGCAACAGGCTCTCGGTGATTTCGATGACCAGGCATTGGCCGGGTAAACCCAGTTCTTGCAAATAGTCTATCCATTTCCTGTCGCCACGATTGCTGCGCGCAAATTGGATCGGCGATTTGTTAATGCCCATTTGCAAATCCGGGCGATAGTGGGCGCGCCACTCGGCGACTTGTTTTGCCGCCACCCGAAATACCCAATCGCCAATATCGACTATCAATCCCGTTTCTTCAGCTAAAGGAATAAATTCCGCCGGGCTGATCATGCCGCGCGTTGGATGTTGCCAGCGGATCAGTGCTTCGGTTTTATGCATTCTGCCGTTGCTCAGTTCGATTATCGGTTGATAGAACAGGCAAAACTCTTGATTGGTCAATGCTTGGCGAAGATCGCTGGTCAGGCGCATACGGTTTTGCGCGGTCTGCTCCATCTCGCTGGTAAAGAAGTTGTAGCGGTTACGGCCTTGTTGCTTGGCCGAGTACATGGCCTGATCGGCGTTCTTGATCAGTTGCTCGGCTTCCAGCGCATCTTTCGGATAGAAGGTAATGCCGATGCTGACCGAGATGTAGGCCAGTTCCTCGCCCAAACGAAACGGTTCGGCAAGCTCGTGCAGAATGGCTTGCGCGACTCGGTCTATGCTGGTCGCCGAATCCAATTCGCCCAGAATGATGGTGAATTCGTCGCCGCCCAGGCGAGCGACGGTATCGACATCGCGTACGCATGCCAAGATACGTCGCGCGGTTTCCTGCAACAAAATGTCGCCCATGCCGTGGCCCAGGGTATCGTTGATCTCCTTGAAGCGATCCAGATCCAGCAGCATCACCGCCAGGCTGTTTTTGTCGCGATGAGCTTTTTTGATTTCCTGGTTCAAGCGATCTTGAAACATTCGCCTGTTAGCGAGATCGGTGAGCGGGTCGAAATTGGCTTGGCGCCAGATGGTTTGTTCGACATGTTTTTGCTCGGTGATCTCCGAGAACATCGCCACCCGGCGTTCTACTTCGCCGCGTTCGCCGTAGATGGTATTGATCACTAGCCACTCTTGGTAAATGTCGCCGTTTTTGCGTTTATTCCAGATTTCACCTTGCCAGTGGCCGGTTTGTGACAACGAGTGCCACATGGTTTGATAAAAGTCCGGATCGTGCCGGCCCGATTTTAGAATGTCTGTGGCGCGACCTATTGCCTCTTCCGCTGTGTAGCCGGTCAGGCGGGTGAACGCGTCGTTAATCGCAATGATACGGTTATCTGCGTCTGCGACCATCACTGCTTCGCCGATAGCCTGATAGATCATGGCCATCAACTGCATTTCGTGTTCAAGCCGTCTCCGTTCGCTGATGTCCAGCACCGAGACAATAATGTAACGCCGGTTGTCGATATCGATAGGTGTCAAACTGATTTCCACCGGAAATTCCGAGCCGTCACCGCGCAGAGCAGTCAGGGAGTTGCTGGCGCTCATCGGTCTGGCTTTGTTTTCCTGTAAAAATTGCCTGCGCTGTTCCGGGTGGTTGGCGCGGGCGCCTGCCGGGACCAGTGCGTCGACAGTCAGGCTAAGCAAGTCTGCCAGCGTGTAGGCAAAAACGTTGGCCGCTGGCTGGTTGGCAAGTTTAATGCTGCCGTTTTCACGGACCAACAACGTGGCTTCCGGCGAGCCATCGACAATCTTGGCCAATTGCAGCCACTGCAGATGTTTGCGTTCGGTAATGTCGGTTTGGGTGCCGATCATGCGCAAGGCCTTGCCATTGATATCGCGGCTGATCACCAAACCTCGGGTCAATATCCAACGCCACTGATTATCACCTTGTTTGACTCTGTGTTCGTTGCTGAAGCGCACGCTGTGATTATCCAAGTGTGACTGTAAATCCGCCATCATTCTGGGGCTATCGTCCGGGTGTATCGTGGATTCCCAATTGCGGTAATCGTTGTCTCTGTCTTCTTCGCTAAAATTCAGAATTTCCATGCAGCGCGGTGACAGAAATACTTTGCCGCTGTTCAAGTCCCAATCCCAGACACCGTCGCCGCCGCTTTCCAGCGCAAATTTCCAGCGCAACTCGCTTTCTTGCAGTAATTTTTCCGATTGCTTACGCTCGCTGATGTCGGTAGAGATGCCGCAGACCGCGTAAATTTCGCCCTGCGCATTACATAGCGGAAATTTATGCGACAAATACGTGTGGATTGTGCCGTCTTGATGGGGTAGCTTTTCCTCGAATATCTGCGCCTGGCCGCTCTGGATGACCTGTAAATCGTTTTCCCAGAGCAGTTTGATGTCCTCACCCGGGAATAAATCGATATCTCGTTTTCCCCTTACGCTCTGATTATCGACCGCGAAAAGTTTTTCAAATTGGCGATTGATTAACTGGTATTGGCCTTGCAAATCTTTGCTGTAAATGACCGTGGGCGTATTGTCTAGGATGCTCTGGAAACGCAATTCGCTGACGGAGAGTGATTTGCCGAACGCTATGTTCAATGATTCATCCTTGATCAGTTCGATAGCGCCCATGATACGTTCCTGATCATCGCGCAAGGGCATTTGCGTAGAACTGATCCAGCGGCCATCGCGCGCGGCAAAGGGCGTCTGCTGCAGGGTTTCACCTGATAAGGCTTTTTGAATCCCTTCGGGGATGGGGGTATTGGCCAACCAAGGAAAGAGCTCCACTGGCGCTTTGCCTACACAGTCCGCTTGAGATCGGCCCGTCATGGTTTCCATGAACCGATTCCACAGCTTAATGCGCCCGTGCTGATCGTAAACAACTACCCCTTCCTGCACGGACTTCAAAATGTGTTGATTAAAGTCGCTGAGGGCTTTGGTTGCTTGTTCTGCCTGTTGGTATCGGGCGATAGCCAGTGCCAGGGAAATGCCGACGCTGCTGAACACTAGCAAAAACGACCATTCCAGCAATAAGCTGGTTTCATCGCCCTCCGTTGCAAAAAAACCTACCTGAAAAATCACGCCAAACATGCTTTGCAGCATTATCATGATAATCAACAGCAAGGTGCCGTGTAAGCCAAAATGCAGTGCGCCGTAAACCAGAAAGGCGAACATGTAAAACGCTTTACCATAGTCGCCAAGACTGAACGGCCATTCCAAGAAAATCATCTGTCCGGCCAAAAACGCTGTCGTCGCAAAACACAAGGCTCGGCAGATTTGCGGCAGCTTCCAGCTAAAATGTGGCGGTTGCCGCCAGACCAGAATCAGTGGTGTGACAATGACGATACTCAATACATCGCTCATCCACCAATTCGCAAAATCGGCTATCCATTGCTGCGCCGCCTTAGCTGCAAAATCGGTTAAGGTGGAAGAGCCGGTGATTGCTGAGACCACACAGGCCAAGGCACCGGCAAACAGGATGTTTAAGTAGTCTTGCGGTTGCTGCAGTTTGCGCAGAGTGCCGAGTAAATAACAGCCGGTTAACGCCGCGATACTATTGCCGCAGGCGATCGGCAATGCCTGCTGCAAGGCATTGCCTGCCCATAGATTGCCGACTAAAGCCCCAAGAAATACGCCGGGCCAGAGATGTTTGCCGCTTAACAATAATGCGGCCAAGGCGATGCCGGCGGTAGGCCGGAAGAGGCCCGCAACATGATTGGTGGCCAAGAACATCAGCCCGAGTTTGGTAACGACTGCGTAGGCGACGGTCAGGCCAATAAGGCCGGCCAGTTCTGCATTGGAATAGCTCAAATAGCGGCGCAAAAGGTTACCTTAATTTGAAAAAAGCTTACGACTAGTTAGGCAAAAGATTGGGTTGATCTCATGAGATTTAATGTTTTGTAAGCGGGCTGAGTGCCTTGCTTAATCTATGTTGCTGTAGAGGAAATATAGCCCCAAGCTGCGGTTTCATCGGTGAGTGTCGGTGTTCATACACCCAAGTTCTCAACTTCCACCGCCACTTTCAATTCGTGGTTGTGGCCGCCGAAAATTACGCCTTTTAAAGGCGTTACGTCGCTATAGTCGCGGCCCCAAGCCACAATGATGTGGCGGTCGCCTGGTAATTGGTTGTTGGTGGGATCGAAATCCATCCAGCCTAAATCCGGCAGATAGACCGAGAACCAGGCATGTGAGGCGTCTGCGCCCACCAGTTTTTTCTTGCCCGGTGGCGGTAAGGTTTCGATATAGCCGCTGACGTAACGAGCGGCTAGACCTTGCGAGCGAATACAACCGATGGCCAGATGGGCAAAATCCTGACAGACGCCGCGCCGGTGTTGCAGGACGGTGGTGAGTGGCGTGGCTAGATTGGTGAATTCCGGATCGAAAGTGAAATCGCGGTGGATACGCTGCATGAGATCGTGTATCGCTTCGATCAGGGCTTTACCCCGGGTGAACGAAGCCTGTGCGTAGTCCGCCAGTTCGGCGTCAGCGGCGATGAATGGGGAGTCCAGCGCAAATTGCCGGGCTTCCAACAGCGGTTCGCTTCTATCGGTCCAGAGCGCTTCCTTGACCAATTCCCAGCTCATGCCGTGACTGAAGTCCAACTGTACCGGTTGCGGGAAAATCTGTACTTCGCTGCAGGCGGTGACTACAAACTCCCGATGCGGCTCGCGAATGGAAAACCAGGCGACTTGATTGCCGAAAAAATCGGTGCGGGTTCGATAGTCACAGGGCAAGGGATTGATTTTCAGCTGCGAGCTAAGCAGTTGTTGATTCGGACAGGGACGCGGCTGCATCCTGACTTCATTGTAAGACAGGCCCACGGCTTGCTGGTAACGGTAAGTAGTAGTATGGGTAACCCTATAACGCATGTTGACTCCCTTAGGACAGCGATTGCGGCGCGTCCCCGTGGCGGAAATAGTTGGCGGTCAAGGTATCTGACAGCGCGGCCAGCAATGCGTAAATTTTGCTGAGTTGTTGGTCCAGCGCTTCGCGAATGCCGGATTCGGATACGCTGAGTAAGTCTTCTATGTTGGCGATATTCAGGATACAACTGGCCTCTAATAATAGCCGTTCTTCAGCACAAATGCGGCGGGTACTGGGTTCGCGCGGCAGTTTGCCGACATGTTCCTGCAAGCGGGCGATTTGATAGGCCAGCGAACGGGGATTGTTGGGGTCCATTAGCAACAATTCCAGAAACGAGGCTAATTCCAGATTGCTACGGTAATGCTGGCGATAGCAAATCAGGTTGTCGCTGGTATCCAGTAAGGATTCTATCAAGCGGGTTTCCGCTGCTTCGCTTTGCGGCATCGCGAAGGCGGTTCTCAATACCGATACTAACTGTAAACCGCGTTCAAGACGCCGACCAATGTCCAGAAACAGCCAACCGTTGCCGCGCGTCATGCTTTCCATCACCAGACCGCTGAACGCGGAGAGCGTGGTAATCAACTGATCCATTTGCTCCTGCATCGACCATAAACCGGTTTTGCCGAGGCGCCGTGCCTCGGACACCTGTTCCTCTATTTCGTCGATGACCCGCCAGGTATCGGAGGACCATAAATCGCGCACCGCGTAACCGGATTGGGTCATGCGGTTTACCGTATTCGCCAGACTGCCGGCTCGGCTTTCGTCAACGATTACCGCCAGTAACTCGGCCTCGGGTATTTGCAACAAGCTTTCGTTATCCTCGGCAAAAAAACCGGGGTAGGTGCCTGTCATACTGGTCACGCAACGCAGCAAAGTCTCTAAGCTGAGTTGATAGTCGGGGCTGTCCCGGTCGGGATTACTGAACAATTTTTTTATAGTGGCGCGCAGTAAGCGGACGCCGCCTTCAGCCCGTTCCGCGTTGCGGCCCACCCAGAAAATATTGTCCGCCGCGCGGCTGGGTAGGGCATTGCCATGGCCGGTCAGGCCACCTCCGCTGCGCTTGGCTGGAATAGCCGGATGCTGCGGTTCAGTGGCAACTACCCACGTATCTTTGCTGATGCCGCCGGTTTGATTGCTGATCATCATGTTGCCATAGCGCGGCGCGCTCCGGCTCAAGCCACCGGGCATCAGGGTATAACCGTCCGCTCGCGCCACCATGAAACAGCGCAACACGGTTTGGCGGGGTTCATAGCCACCGCCCACCAGCGCCGGCACGGTGGAAAAGCTTTCGTATTCCTGGCCGACGTAAAATGCCGGCCTAGCCTTGATGCGCGCGCGCCAGTCGGTTAATTGCGCACGGCTTAGTTGGTGGCCGAACACCGAGCGTTCGCCGGGCTTACGGTATATGGGTTTGATGACCAAGCGCTCCAGATTGGCGAGCACATAGTTTAATTCGCGGGCTTGGCCGCACCACCAGGTGGCGATAGAGTTCAACTTTAGGGTTTGGCCCAGGAAATGTTTGGCGATACCCGGCAGGAAGGGCATGATCCCCGGATTTTCCAGAACGCCGCTGCCCAGCGGATTGGCAATAGCCACATTGCCGCGCCTGACCACTTCCAAAAGGCCGGCAACGCCGAGCCGCGAATCTTCGCGCAGTTCCAAAGGATCGCAGTAATTGTCGTCGACCCGACGCAGGATTACGTCCACTCGCTGCAAGCCCACCAGCGATTTCAGCCAGACATAGCCGTCGCGGATGGTAAGGTCGTCGCCCTGCACCAGCGGATAGCCGAGATAGGAGGCGAGATAAGCATGTTCGAAGAAAGTTTCGTTCAACGGGCCAGGAGTTAGCACCACGACGCGCGGGGTGTCAGCGTCGCCGGGAGCGATGGCGTTGAGGCCTGCACGCAAGGATTGGAAGAAACGCGCCAGCCGATGAACATGAGTATCGCGGAACAAACTGGGCAATACCCTCGACATGGCCAAACGGTTTTCCAGCGCGTAGCCAGCGCCGGACGGTGCTTGCGTGCGGTCACCCAAGACCCACATTTTTTTATCGGGACCGCGAGCCAGGTCGGCGGCGCACAGCACCAACTGATGTTGGCCTGGCAAGTGGACTTGATCGCAAACCCGCAGGAAACCGCCATGGTTATAAATAAGTTCTAACGGCAGTAGGTTTTTCTTGATGAGCTGACGGGGGCCGTAGAGGTCGGCTAAAATCAAGTTCAATAATTCGGCGCGTTGGAGTAGCCCGGCCTCAATGTCGAACCACTCGTCGCCGGATACCAATAGCGGTATGGGGTCAAGTTGCCAAGGCCGGTTAGTACCCTCGGGGTCGCCGTAGACGTTGTAGGTGACGCCATTTTCACGCAGCAACTTTAGTGCTTCCTGATGGCGTTGCCCAACTTCATTGGGGCCGAGTTGTTGCAACGCCTGCATTAGATGCGCCCAATGCGGTCTCACTCGACCTGTTTCGTCCAGCATTTCGTCGTGGATGCCTTTGTCGAGGCGGTATCCGGGCGCGAAAGCTTGTGGTGTACTTAAGGTTTTCATAGGTTTAGTTTGCCGGTTTACCGGGTATTGCGCAATTTATCAAAGCCGTTCTCGTTGATTTATGTTTTCTAAGCCGGATTTTTCGTGCCGATGCTTAATCTGCCGAGATTGCGGTTTGATGCGTAATCAAATAAAACCGCAAGAAACATGCCGTTATACTAAGAGATTGGCGGGATTATGACAGGCCGTGTGGATTCGGTCGTTCTGCCTTCAGTTGCCCAATATATAACTTTAGCCGGGTTAAAGCTGCTGAACAAAAGGGTATTTCCAAGTCTCAGGGGTAAATTAAACCGGGTACTGTCGCAGAGCTAGTTGTCGGGTGCCCTTAGCGCATTTGAAGCTTGGCACTGCTATTGCTTCAATTTAATTAACGTATTAGAACCGGTTTGCATTGAAATGGTGCGGTAGTTTTTGCACTAATTTAGGGCGGACGCGCACCATAAAAGCAACGTTCACGGATGGTTATCGCATGGTTACACCAACAATTTGGGCGGATTACAGCGCCGATAAGGCTTATGACGAGATGATTGCTGCAGGCGGCAAGCCTCGAGATGCCTGCGCCAGTTTGAGTCAGTACTTACAATCTTTGGGCATGGATGCCATTAAAGGCCGGGTCTCGGCGGCCGAAGCAGCTATCATGGAGATGGGTATCACCTTTACCGTTTATAGCGACGAAGGCAATATCGATAGGGCCTGGCCTTTCGACATCATTCCGCGCCTGATCGATTTTCAGGAATGGCAGGTGGTGGAGGCCGGCCTGAAACAGCGCCTGAAAGCATTAAACTGCTTTATCAATGATGTCTATAACCAGCAGCAAATTATCAAGGACGGTCTGGTCCCGGCAGATTTGATCAATAGTTCCAGCAATTTTCGTCAGGAATGTTTGGGTCTGCAGCCTAAGTTTGGCAGTTGGGCCAATATCTGCGGCAGCGACCTGGTGCGGGCAGGCGATGGCAAACTCTACGTTCTGGAAGACAATTTGCGGGTGCCGTCCGGCGTCTCGTATATGATCGAAAACCGGGTAATTACCAAGCGGATATTTCCGGAACTGCTGGAAAATCTAAATATTTTGCCGGTAGACGATTACCCCACTCAGTTGTTCGAGATGCTTACTTCGCTGGCACCGAATGCCGACGACACCCCGCAAATTGCGGTTTTAACGCCAGGCATTTACAACTCGGCCTATTTCGAACACGCGTTCTTGGCACAGCAGATGGGCGCAGAACTGGTGGAAGGCGGCGATTTGCTGGTTAAGGAGGACGATTGTGTTTATATGCGCACCATCAAAGGCTTGGAAAAAGTCGATGTGATTTATCGGCGCATCGACGATTTATTTCTCGACCCCGAAGTGTTTCACAAAGATTCCGTATTGGGCGTAAAAGGTCTGATGCGGGCCTGGAAAGCCGGTAACGTCGCCTTGGCCAATGCGCCTGGCGCCGGCGTGGCGGACGATAAGGTGGTGTATGCCTATGTCCCAGCAATGATTCGCTATTATCTGAATGAAGAGCCGCTTTTACCCAACGTTCCCACCTATCTGTGTAGTGATCCCGAGCAGCGCGCGTATGTGTTAGCCCATTTGCCCGAGTTGGTGGTAAAGCCAGCCAACGAATCCGGCGGGTATGGCATGTTGGTTGGTCCCCATTCTACGCAGAAGGAGATCAAGCAGTTTCATAAACTGATTCTGGACAACCCGCGTAACTATATCGCTCAACCGACCTTGGCCTTATCGACCTGTCCGACCTTGTGCAGCGACAAACTGGAGCCACGGCACATCGATTTACGGCCCTTTATCCTGCAAGGCGAAAATAGCTTCGTCACCGCCGGTGGTCTCACGCGGGTGGCGCTGCGGGCGGGTTCCTTAGTGGTGAATTCCTCGCAGGGCGGTGGCAGCAAAGACACTTGGATTATCAACAGGGAGCAATAAGATGTTATCGCGATCCGCTGAACGTTTGTACTGGATGGCCCGATACCTGGAGCGCACCGAAAACACCGCCCGCCTGATCAGCGCCACGATGCATCTGATCTACGACTTACCGTATGGCGTGGAACTGGGCTGGCGCAATCTGCTGAATATTTGCGGTGTGGAAGAGGCGTTTTATCAGCGCTTTAAAAATCCCAGCGAGCAGAATACTACCCGGTTTTTACTGGCAGACATGAGCAATTCCGGTTCATTGCTGGCGTCCTTGTCGTTTGCCCGCGAAAACATCCGCACCAGTCGTGAACTGATGCCGGACGAAGCTTGGCAGCAAGTCAACGAGATGTATTTATACGCCAATAATAATCTGGACAGTCTGTCCAATCGGCGGGGCAGAGCCTTGTTTTTGCAGGAAATCATGGCGGGTTGCCAACGTTTTACCGGCTTTATGGCCGGGGCAATGAGCCGCAGTGACAGCGCCCGGTTTATCTGCATTGGTCGCAATCTGGAACGGGCCGACATGACCAGTCGAATCATGGATTTTGGCACTGTATTGCTGGCGGAAAATCGCAGTACCAAGATGCGCGAGTATGAAACCATCTTGTGGATTAACGTATTGAAGTCGCTGAGCGCGGTGTTGATGTACCGCAAGCACGTTCGTAACCGCATTAAAGGCGAGGATGTGTTGAACTATCTGTTAAAAAACCCGGATTTTCCAAGGGCGGTGGTGCATTGTATCGGGGAGATTGCCCAGTGTATAAGGCTGTTGCCTAACGCCGTCGAATTATTCCCGCTGTTGGAGCGGTTGGAGCAGCAGGTACAGGCAATCGATATTCAGCAGACTACCCCGGAGCAATTGCACCGAGTGCTCGACGGGTTGCAGACTAGATTTGACGATTTGCATAAGCAAATTGCGGCAATGTGGTTTTTGAGTGATCTTGGCGAGCCCGAACAGGCTAAGATTTGACCATTTGCTAATCGAAAATTTGTCAGCGCCTAAGCCGTCAGTGCTATACAGGGTAAGCGCCGACATCCGCTGTATTTTAGCCGAAGACAGGCAGATTGAAGGATAGTAGCTCGGATTGCTGCTGACCCAAACCCCAAGTTTGCTATATCATGGATGTATCGTTTTCTAAAACTAAAGGGGTAAGGTTATGGATAAGCTAAGGGCGCTGGGCCTCGGGCCTGTGGGGCAAGACGAGCAAGCAGTTAAGCAACAATTGCATCTTTATATCAACCTGAAACTGGCATCCTGCGGCCAGCCGACTTGTATCGATACCGGATCGGCGCAATTTATGGATACCGCCCAGGACTTACTGAACAGCTATTTAGAAAAAAGCCGACTGCTGGCCGGTTCCTCCCTTTATCCCACCGACAGACGTATTCAGGATTTTCTCGAACGCTATTGCGCCGACTTGGGCTTTGCCAAAATCCCCAGTTTGCCCACCATGACCTTCGAGTTGGATAAGCATGGCGTCGCGCGTGAATTGTCTTTGCCATTGGGCGAGGATGAATTTCGCTCAGAAATCGTCTCCAGCTTTCGGGTCAAACAGGGCATTTTGCACAATCCAGCCAGCGACCGGCGCACCACTCAGGGCTCTTTTCATGTTGCCGAAGGCGGTTTGCCCGTTCCCGGTGACAAGAAGCAGGTACCCAAACTGGCTTTTGCGTTGATGTTGGGTGAGGCGCTGAATCCGCCCGACGACTTGATGGTTTTGCCGTTTACCGCCTACCAACCCAAGCCGGCACGGATGTTTGCTTCGCTATTGTTGCGCCCGGTCGTCTGCCCGGAAATTCCGGGTGTTGCTGCCGAAAAATCTATGGAAATCCGCTTCTTCGCACCCGGCAATCTGGTGAGTAATCTGGATTTCGTAGAGAGTATCTTTGGCAACGGTGGTAATCCGGCCTTGCCGGAATGCGATGCGGCCTTGGATGTGGAGCATTGGTCCGGCCACACCGGTTGTGTGATCCTGGCGCCGCATTTGACAAGGCTCACCAAAAAGCAACTGGGTCTGCCGCATTGGGACGAAGCCAGTGAACGCCAGCGTGCTGACGGCATGTGCTGGCAGGAACCGGGCGAACTTTATAACGAGGGCCAAGCCTTTAAACTGACCGCTCGTGACCGTAGCGGGGTGATTGTTACCATCTTGGCTGATAACTATTACGGTTATTGCAAGAAGGAAGTGAAAACCCAGATCAGCTATGCCGCCAATTTGTTCGGCTTGGCGGAAGAAGAACATGCCGGCGGCGCCTTAGCCTTTCGCCGCGTCAATCACGGGGACGAGTTTGGCATCGGCAGTCTGACTCGCGAACCAGGTTACGATTTCGATGAGATGACCTATCACTACGGCGCGATCATGGACGTGCAGACGGAAGGTTATGCTGTGGATAAGCATTTTCCGGAGGTTATCTATGTCCCCCAGGATTTGCGGATGAGTTTGGCGACGCAGAAAATTACCTGGCTTCGTAACGGCCAAAGCCACAGCATTCGTTTGCAACCGGGCAAAATCTACGTGCAGCCCAACGGTTATAAGATCGAGATGTGCAAGCACCCCGGCGCGCCATCCTGGCGCTTGATCGGCACTGTCGCGGAAGGTACTTTTTGCCACAAACCTTGCACGGTGTCGGGTGGTGGTAAATCGGAGATTTCCAAGTCCATAGAGGACGCGGCCATCTACGGACCGCTGTTCGTGGATGACTTGCAGCACGATCTGGATCGGGTGCAAGCGATTTTCGATAAAGACTACACCGGGCGATTCTTGCCGGGTTTTGAACGCGAAGATCGCGGCCCCAGCCGAAGCGTGCTCAGCCCGGAGCGCAGTTTGGGCTCGGTGATCAAGTTGTTGACGCCGTCGCAAAACCATACCCAGGAATTTAACGATTGGTTGAAGTCCATTCCTCCCAGCATTCTGGCCTTAGTGTTTTTGATCAAGCGCTTTTACCGCCCGGAATGGGGTAATAATTGGCGGGATAATTTATCGGTGGACGTGATCGACGGCGCTCCGGGCCATGAGCTCAAATTGAATCAGCGTAAGATCGTGGCCACGTATTTGCGGGTGGGTTTCGATCTGGACGGTGGCTGGCGGACTTTTAAAGTGCGCCAAGACTACATCGCCTGCGAGAAAGTACAGATGGAAGACGATATCAGTGCCTCGGTCGTGGTACCCATGGCTGCGGTGCGCGCTTGGCTGCCTGATGACGGTTATCAAATGAGCTTGAAATTGGTCAGCAACTGCGAATATCGCCTGTTCCAGCGTCCGGACGATGCGATCATCCCCGGTTACGACAAGCAGACCGAACTGAATATGTCCGGACCTGGAAATTTCATGGCCAATTTTGAGCTTTTGGATCATGAGCAGTTGTCGGTGATCGTGGAAGATGTGATGACTTTTTCCAAATTTACCCCACCGATGAAAAAGCTGTTAAGCGAAGCATACCAAGACGGTAAAGGCTACGTGGTGTGTTCGGCGCACCCGCGTCTAGTGAACGGTAAGCCTTCGAAAAATCCGCGTTACCTGGAAACCCGCGTCGATGTGGTGAAACCGTTGCGTAAATATGTGGCCGAGATGGGGGCGCGTTTGCATCGCAAAATTCCGCTGAATCAACCGCTTTGCCACCCGGTAGATGCGGTATTGACCGGGCGTCGCAACAATCCGCCAGAACCGGGTATCCGCGCGCTGGCTGTCTACAACCCGATCCATTATCAAGAGCTGCCGGAACTGTTCATGGATTTTGTTTCTTCCTTGACGGGCAAGTCCCCGTCTACAACAGGTGCCGGCAGCGAAGGCGCGCTGACCAAAGGTCCGTTCAACGCCTTGCGCGGCACAGCGGATCTTAACAATGCACTGGTCTCGTTCATTTTGACTGGCTATCCCGGCTTTTCCAGCTCGGCTGGATTTATCGGTCCAAATACCCGGGTCGATCATGACATCAGTTTGTTGATTCCAGAGATATGGTCGCGGCTATCGCGGGAAGAGCGTCACCCTGCATTTTTACTGGAACATGGCTATTTGGAACCCTTAAATGACTTTGAACACAAAGGACAAACTGTGTTGGCCAGTCGTTTGGGTTATCGCATCACCAGTCATTTCGTGCACGGTTTGATGGGTAAGATTTTCGATAATCCGTATGCGGTATTTACCGACGAGATTTTGCAGCCCGAGCGCCAGGATTTAGAGGTGTTTGTGGACGGCATTAATAACATTGTCGAAACCCAGCAACGGGTTGCTCAGCAGTATCTCGAAGACGGCAGCATAGAAGATGCCTGTCCACCGTTGTACGCGCTGTTACACATCATGGCTGAAGGGCATTACCAAGGTAAAGATGCTCATCATCCAGAGATTCGGGCAATGTTCACCCGCGATTATTTATTGGAGTCGGATTGGTATCGGCAGCGGCTGCAGATCAAGCAGCAGCGTGACATTGCGTTATGGCAGAGACATGTCGATTATTTGGGTAGAGTACTGCAGGAAAGTAGCCACCAGAGTTTAATTCACGAGTTGAAGTTGGTCGATCGGCACACGCTGGCAAAGCAAAAACTGGTCGAGATTGGTTCGCCGGATTATTTGCAGTCTCTCGTGGGTACCTTGGGCGCCGATCCGCTGGGGCCCTATGCATCCGCCGCCGCTTAGCTTCAGATTTAAAAAAAGGGATGCCGGCCTCTCGAGACCGGCATCCCTTTCTGTTTTTTGCGGGGCTTATCTGTTTAAGCTTTGCGTTTAGTTTTCGCTTTAGTTTTGCCTTTTGGGTTTTCGTGGGCGATCAGCGAACGGGCCAGTTTGCGCAAGCCGTTGGACGATACTTCCAGACCCAGCGGCGAGCCTATCGACTCCAGTTCGTACATTAAATCGGTCGCGGCTATCAGCGTCACGTAGCGCAGGCTGCTGTTGCCCGGCAGTTGAGTGGACGCATTGCGCAGCAATGGCGCGAGTGTGTCCCAGGAACTGTTGAAGAACTTGCGTACCGGATCGTTTTCAGCGACGTATTCGGCAGTTAGGCCTTGTTCAAAGGCCACACCGGCTTTTTTAAGGACATCGTGTAAAGTAGTCCGGCTGGCGTCGGCATCGGTATCAATAGGCGCTTTCTCAATGGTTTTGTCCAAGGAGGCTTGCCAGCTTTGCCAAAGGCTACGCCACTGTTTCAATTCGGTTTCGTTCAAAATCGGGGCCGCTTTTACGTCGCCGGCATTTTCGTTTGCGGCACTGTAGCCCACGTTGATTAAAATACCTTTCTCATCGGCTTTCACCTGATTAAAGCGCAGGCTATTGATGGTATCGTGCAATGCCTCGCTATCGTCGGCGGCGATGAAGGGTAGCAGGGTTTTAGCAATATCGGGCCGGGATTGGTTCAAATCTATTTTCAGAGCGGCGAGTTTGGGTTCGGCGGCTTTTTTGATTAGCGATTGCAATTGGGCGATATTCAGTGGCTGGCCGTTGCGATCGAACGCATTCAGTTGGGTAACCGGGAAGCTCAGTACATTGCCGGAAGCATCCAATGTCGGTTGTTGCAAGGTTTGTAAAATACCGGACCATTCAATCAAGGTCATGCATTTGCCGCCGAGCGCGGTGCCGACGCGGGCTTGGACATTGTTCTGAATTTTCACTTGGCCTTGTTCGCCGCTGATTTGCGGATGGTCCAGATCCAGAAAACTGCATTGTTTGCCGTCTTTCCAGGCTCTTACCGATTCATTGGGCCCGTTGTAGAGCTCGCTGACCAACACACTCTTAATTAGGCCGTACTCCATTGGCACCGGAATATTGATTTCGCGGGCAATGACGGTCTGAGTGGCGAGTAGCAAGCCGGTGGTAATTAACAGGGTACGCATTTTTGACATGATTTACTCCTTAACGTTGTCGGGCGCAGATTGATCAAGCGCAGCCGTGCCGCGATACGCGGATGAAATTGGGTAGCGGCGGTCACGGCCAAATGCTCTGGGCGTGATGCGGATACCGGGCGGCGATTGCCGGCGTTTGTATTCGTTCCTATCGACTAAAGAAATGGCCCGCTGAACATCGGCTGCAGCGAAGCCTTGCGCCACAATCTCGGCGGCAGATTTATCTTGCTCCACATAGAGGGCTAGAATCGGATCCAGCACTGAATAGGGGGGGAGGGAGTCTTCGTCTTTTTGGTCCGGGGCCAGTTCCGCCGAGGGGGCGCGGCTGATGACGCGTGGCGGTATGACCGGGGATAGACTGTTGCGGTACTCGGCCAATTGGTAGACCAGCAATTTTGAGACGTCTTTTAGCGGCGCGAAGCCGCCGGCCATATCGCCGTATAAGGTGGCATAGCCCACGCTCATTTCGCTTTTGTTGCCGGTAGTCAACAACAGTTTGCCTTGTTTATTGGAAATTGCCATCAACAATACGCCGCGACAGCGGGCTTGGATGTTTTCTTCGGTAGTGTCTTTTTTACTGCCGGCAAACAGCGGGGCCAGCATTTCGTCGAAGGCTGTCACCGCCGGTTCGATGGGAATTACATGGTATTTGACGCCTAGTGTCTCGGCTTCCCATGTCGCATCCTGGTTACTCATGTCTTGGGTATAACGCGATGGCATCAGCACCGCCTCCACCTGTTCAGCGCCCAGCGCATCGACCGCTAAAGCCAGTACCAGCGCCGAATCGATGCCGCCCGATAAGCCGAGAATTGCGCCCCGGAAGCCGTTTTTGCGCACGTAGTCTTGAATGCCTAAAACCAACGCCTTGTATTCGCTGACTACCGGCTGATACAAATCGGCAATGCTGGATTTTTGAGGCTGTTGATTGACGAACTCGACTATGCTCAGTTGCTCTACGAATTCGCTAGCCCGGAAAACTACGTCACCATTGCGGTCGGCGACAAACGATGCGCCGTCGAAGATCAGTTCGTCCTGACCGCCAATTTGATTGACGTAAACCAATGGCAACTGTGCGGACTTGATCTGTGAACAGATAATGTTTTCGCGCTGCTGCATCTTGCCCGCATGAAATGGCGAGGCGTTCAGAGTCAGGATAATGTCTGCGCCATCGTTGCAGTTTTTCGCAATGATGCCGGGCCGCCAGATATCTTCGCAAATCGTCAACGCCAGCCGACTGTCTTTAACCGTGAACAGACTAGTTTGTTCTCCGGCGGTGAAATAACGCTGTTCGTCGAACACGCCATAGTTAGGTAGGGCCTGCTTCTGGTATTCGGCAAGCGTTTTGCCATCGCGTAATGCCACGGCAGTGTTGTAAAGCCGACCATCCCGGTATCGAGGGAAGCCGATCACAACGGTTATGCCAGTAAGGTTTTCGGCAATTTCGGCAACGGCTTGTTCTGCTTGCTGAATAAAATCGGAGCGAAACAGTAAGTCTTCAGGTGGATAGCCGGTAACGCATAGTTCCGGAAACACCACTAGGTCTGCCTGCTGCTGTTTGGCTTGTGCGGCGATAGCCAGGATTTTGCGGGTGTTTGATTGAATATCGGCGACTGCTAAATTCAGTTGGGCTAACGCTATTTTTAGGGGCATTGCAAGCGATGTGAGGGTTATAGGGTTCTAAGCGGCTTGGCGATGAGGAATAGCGGTCAATATGCTCTCGATGCTGTTTTAATACACTGATTGCCGGTTTCGTTACAGATCAACCGGTAGAGGGTGTGATGCTCATCCGCTAAGGTCTGCAATTCTGGATACCCGCTTAGCGGTGCAGAAAGGATTCTGTCAACAGCAAGCTCTGGATGCAGATATTGGCTGTCTATAGTTACATTTTTACTCATTATCGATGTAGTCATGCCATGCCTCCCTAAATGCTTGTTGATGGTTTTCGGTAATTGCCAGGGTCTGATTTAAGTCCTGTGGCTCCAAGGTGTTTCTGGTTACGCTGACTATTGCTAATGCTATTTGGGCAGATTCGTCCCCCTTCCTGAATTTAAGTATATCGGGGCGTGTTCGTTAGCATAAAAGAAAGCTTGAAGCCATTCAGGTCCTAAAAGCTGGATATGGTGCGGCTTAAAAACATTCGCGCATCGCTACCCCAATATCCGAAGGCGAGCTGACCATACTCACACCGGCGGCTTGCATCGCCGCGATTTTACCCGCTGCTGTGCCCGCACCGCCGGTGACAATCGCACCGGCGTGGCCCATGCGTTTGCCGGGCGGTGCGGTTTGGCCGGCGATGTAACCGACCACCGGTTTGCTGACATGGGCTTTGATAAAGTCCGCTGCTTGTTCTTCGTCGCTACCGCCGATTTCGCCGACCATCACGATGCCATGGGTGTCCGGGTCATCCTGAAACCGGCTTAGCACATCGATAAAATTCATACCGTGGATCGGATCGCCGCCGATGCCGACGCACGTGCTTTGCCCCAAGCCTTCGCGGGTGGTTTGATGCACGGCTTCGTAAGTGAGGGTGCCGGAGCGGGAAACGATGCCGATTTTACCGGGTAAATGAATATGGCCGGGCATGATGCCGATCTTGCATTGGCCTGGGGTGATTACGCCGGGGCAGTTGGGGCCGACTAACAATGAGCTGGTGCCTTGCATCGCCGCTTTAACCTTCAGCATTTGCAGTACCGGGATACCTTCGGTAATGCAGATAATCAGTTCAATGCCGGCATCGACTGCTTCTAGGATGGCATCGGCGGCGAAAAACGGCGGCACATAGATCATGCTTGCCATAGCGCCCGTCGCTTTCACGGCTTGCTCGACGGTGTCGAATACTGGTAAATCCAGATGTTTAGAGCCGCCGCGCCCCGGTGTGATACCGCCAACCAGCTGTGTGCCGTAGGCCAATGCCTGCTCGGAGTGAAAAGTGCCTTGTTTGCCGGTGAAGCCTTGGCAAATAACTTTGGTGTGTTTGTCGATCAAAATGCTCATGCGATGGTCTCCGCCAATTTAACCGCTTGTTCGGCTGCGCTATTCAAATCTTCGGCTGCGTAAAGCCCTAAACCGGAGTCTTTTAACATTGCCAGCCCTTGCTCAACATTGGTGCCCTCGAGCCGCACCACTACGGGTATCGTCAAATGCATTTCCTCTACCGCTGCTAGGATACCGGCTGCGATCACATCGCATTTGACGATGCCGCCGAAAATGTTTACCAGGACCGCTTTGGTGGTGCCATCCGATAAAATCAATTTAAAAGCGGCTTTCACTTTGTCTTTATTGGTGCCGCCGCCAACATCCAGAAAATTAGCCGGCGCGCCGCCTTTCAACTTCACCATGTCCATCGTGGCCATTGCTAATCCGGCGCCGTTGACCATACAACCAATGTTGCCGTCCAGCGTGATGTAGTTAAGGTCGAATTGTTTGGCTTCCGCTTCCTTGGCGTCTTCTTGCGAGGCATCGCGCATTGCGGCAATATCCGGGTGTAAGGGGATCGCGTTGTCGTCGAAATTGATTTTGCCGTCCAGTGCTACCAGCTTGCCGTCATCCGTTTGGATGAGTGGGTTGATTTCGATTTGGCTGGCATCTTTCGCCAAAAAAAGTTGATATAGACCGCTCATCACGGTTTGCAGTTGGCTTTGCTGCTCTTTACCCAAACCCAGCGCAGCCGCTACTAAACGACATTGGTAAGCTTGCAGGCCGGCTGCGGGATGTACCGGCACACGCACGATTTTCTCCGGCGTTTCGGCGGCCACCGCTTCGATGTCCATGCCGCCGGCGGCGGAAGCGATAAAAATGAGCCGTTCGCTTTCTCTGTCCAAGAGCAGGCTCAAATAATATTCTTGGTTGATCGCAGAGGCTTCTTCTACCCAAACGCTATTGACCGGCAGGCCAGCGGCATCGGTTTGATGCGTTACCAAACGCGTGCCGAGCATGGCTGCACTGTAATCCTTCACTTCGTCGAGCGTCCGGGCCACCTTCACCCCGCCGGCTTTGCCTCTGGCACCGGCATGGACTTGGGCTTTGACCACCCAAGCCGGACTGCTCAACGACTGTGCTGCTTGCTGGGCTTGCTCGGGCGTTGTTGCCACGGCGCCTTGCGGGGTAGGTATAGCAAACTCTTTAAAGAGTTGTTTCGCCTGGTATTCGTGAATATTCATTTAGTGCTCCATGGATGGCTTAAATCGCGGCGTCTCAAGTTGGTGCTATGATTGAGCTGACAAACATTTTAACTAACTTTGCATAAAAAACCCGGGCAATGCTTTCTTCGTCGGTCGATACTCTTTACCCCTGCCCTTTTTCCAAAGGGTACGGCATTCCCGTTCGACAAGCGTGGTTAATGTTGAAGATTTTTACCCTCTATCGGTTCATAACCGCCAGCTTGTTTGTAATGCTGTTTTATTTGCGGTTTGGGCCTTCATTATTGGGCTCTTACGACGCGTCATTGTACCAGTTCACCAGTGCTGCCTATCTGGCGATTTCACTGTTTGCCGCGCCGGTCGCATTTCGACCGCGCTGGGCGTATGCCAATCTCGCACAGTTATTTATTTTTACCGATATTGTCTTCATTACCTTGTTAATGCATGCGAGTGGCGGCATCGGCAGCGGCATAGGTATCTTGTTGGCTATCTCGATAGCGGCGGGCGGCTTATTGATTGGCGGGCGCTGCGCTATGTTGTTTGCAGCTCTGGCTAGCTTGGCAATTCTGGCTGAAGAGGTGTATGCGATAGAAACACATGCCTTCGAAAGTACCACCTTGACCTACGCTGGCATGCTTGGAGTTTCGTTTTTTTCGATAGCGTTTTTGTCGGTAATTTTGGCGCAGCGCGCCGAGCAATCGGCGGTTTTGGCCCGACGGCACGAGCAGACTATTGCCAAACTGGAAAGTCTTAACCGTTATATCATCCAGCATTTGCAATCAGGCATCATGATTGTTGATGAACGCCAAGTCACTCAACTCTCCAATCAATCGGCGCTCCGTTTATTGGGGCTGGCCTTGCATCCTGAAGAGTTGAGCGAGGTCGCGCCAGAGCTCAGGCAGGCTTTTGAAATATGGCGGGCCAATCGGGAGCAGGATTTTGCGATCATTCAATTAGCGAATCGCAGTGAAGTGCAGGTGCGATTTTCCGAGTTAACTATGGATGACGAAGCCCTGTATATGCTGATTTTTGAGGACATCGCTTTATATAATCAACGCTTGCAACAGAGTAAGTTGGCATCTCTGGGCCGATTGACCGCTAGTATTGCCCATGAAATCCGCAATCCGCTCAGCGCGATAAGTCATGCAGGACAATTGTTATCGGAAGCGCCTGATTTAGATGTCCAAGAGCTGCGGTTGACGGAAATCATTCAGCACCATTGCCAGCGGGTAAACAGCATCATCGAGGACATACTTAAGTTGTCCCGGCGCCACCCGTCGCAAAAGCAAAAAGTCCCCCTGGACGAGTGGTTGCCGGCCTACTTTAATGAACAGAAATTGAATCTGGGCGAACGCGCTGATTGCTTTAGCTTGGTTTTTAAAGCCAAAGCTCTGCATGCTTGTATCGATGGTGGTCACTTAAAACAAATTCTCGATAATCTTTGTGCCAACGCATTGCAATATGGTAGGCCGGAGTTAGGGCCTATCGTGCTAGAAGTCGGGCTGATACAGGATGCGCCTTGTATTAAAATTTCCGATAATGGTGCGGGAGTTTCGGCAGAGCATCGGCAGCATTTGTTCGAACCGTTCTTTACCACCTCTCATCAAGGCACCGGTTTAGGCTTGTATATCTCCAGGGAATTGGCCGAACTGAATCAAGCGGAATTGAGCTATGCGGCTTATCCTGGTAAGCCTTGTTTTACTTTGTTGCTGGCTAATGCCGATCACGCTGTTATTGAAATATGAATATGCCTGTCACACTGGTTGTCGACGATGAACCCGACATCAGAGAGTTGCTTGAGATAACCCTTAACCGTATGCACATTCAAACCCGTTGCGCGGCTAGTTTGGCTGAGGCCAAACAACTGCTGAGCGCTGAGGTGTTTGATTTGTGCCTGACTGATATGAAGTTACCGGACGGCGACGGGCTGGATTTGGTGGATTACATTCAATTGGCCGGTTTGCAATTGCCGGTGGCGGTGATTACCGCGCACGGCAGCATGGATATTGCGATCAAAGCCATGAAAAAAGGTGCTTTCGATTTTTTGTCCAAGCCGGTCGATCTGGCGGTGCTAAGGCAACTGGTTAGCCATGCGCTGCAAGCCTCATTAACTCGCGTCTCAGACAAAGAACGACGTACCCGCGATATCTTGCTCGGCGAGTCGGCCTTGATGTGCGCCATTCGCTCGAAGATTGATAAGGTGGCGCGTAACCAGGCGCCGGTTTATATCAGCGGTGAGTCCGGTTCTGGCAAAGAGTTGGTGGCTAGATTGATACACCAACAAAGCCCGCGCGGCGATAAGCCGTTTATTGCGATTAACTGCGGTGCGATTCCTCCAGAATTGATGGAAAGCGAATTTTTTGGACATAAAAAGGGCAGTTTTACCGGCGCGATTCTCGACAAGCAAGGTTTGTTTCAGGCGGCCGATGGCGGTACCTTGTTTTTGGATGAAGTGGCTGATTTGCCTTTGGCCTTGCAAGTTAAATTATTGCGGGCAATTCAGGAGAAAAAAGTCCGTCCGGTTGGCGAGCAGCGAGAGGTTGCAGTGGATGTGCGTATATTGAGCGCTACCCACAAAGATTTGGCCAAAATGGTCCAGGACGGCAGTTTTAGGCAGGATTTGTACTACCGCATCAATGTCATCGAGCTTAGTTTGCCACCCTTGCGCGCCAGACCTGCCGATATTCCCCAACTTACCCAACATTTATTGCAGGGTTTAGCGAATGCGAACGGTATGGCTTTGCCGAAGCTGACCGACTCGGCGCTAAGCGCCTTAAAGCACTACTATTTCCCCGGCAACGTCCGGGAATTGGAAAATATATTGGAGCGGGCGCTGGCCTTACACGAGGGAGCTGTCATCGAGGCCGACGATCTGAATTTGCCCTTGGGGATGGAATTGGCGGCAGTAGAAGATTTTGATGCCGAGAAGATGTCGCTGGAAACCTATCTTGAAGACATAGAGAAAAAGGCATTGAGCGCCGCACTGGAAGAAAATCGCTGGAATAAAACTGCGACTGCTAAATACCTGGGATTGAGCTTTCGTTCTTTGCGGTATCGCTTGAAAAAATTAGGTTTGGAATAAGCAAAAAGTTTATTTGGAAGCGAGTAGCAGCCAACTACTCGCCTGCTGATTTGCGGGGTATCTTTATTGATACTTACTCATGCCTTTCATTTTTTGCAGCGCGGCTTGGATTTTGGCGTTTGCGGCGTCGTCCAGTTCGTTGTTTTTATAAACTTTTTCCAACAGACCTTCTTCAACCAAGGCGTCTTTGATCCAGCGTTTGGCGAATGCATAACTGGCTGGGATTTTGGATACTTCCCCGGTATTTGGGTTTTTCAGGCTATCGATGGGGGAGGTAGAAGAAGCTGCGGCGGTTTTTTTGGCCGGGGCGGGTTTACTGGCTTTGGTGGCGGCGGGTTTGGGTGCGGCGGCTTTGGCTGGAGCGGGTTTTGCGGTGGTTTTTACGGCTGCGGGGGGAGGGGGAGCCTGTTCCGCTATGACTGCCGGTGTCTGCACTTCCGGCTTGGCGGGCTCCGGCGTATAAGTTTCCGGTTTTTCTTTTTTGCCGCCCATTACGACAAATACCACGTAAGCCACAAAAATAGTGGTCGCTATAAAAAGCAATTCAGCCATAACCCTTCCCCTTTGTTTGTTTTATTTATTAAGATTCAGAACAATGTGATGACACGTTTAAAACATCGCGGGCGAATATACCAGAGCTAGTCAAGTCGGTAAACTAATAGCCGGTTTGCTGCAAGTGTCTCGATTTGTTTTTAAACCGTTTCAGTTGATCAAACTGGTTGGTTGATTGCTGCCCAGTAAAAGTCCCAGCGAAATTTTATGTCCTTCCAATAGGTTCTGTTCGGGTTTGCCGAACGCATAGCCTTGTCCGAAATTAACGCCAATTTCTTTGAGCTTCATGGCCGTCCCAGCCGATTCGACGAATTCCGCGATGGTTTTCTTCCCGAGTTTCGAAGCAATTTCCACCATGGACCTGACGAGTATCTGGTCGGTTTCGTTGTCGAGCAGATTTCTGATGAATTGACCGTCGATTTTGACATAATCGACCGGAAAAGTTTTTAGGTAATTGAAAGAACAAAAGCCTGCGCCGAAATCGTCTAGTGCGAATTTGCACCCCAATGCCCTGATTTTGTTAATCATGTGCCGGGTTTTTTCAAAATTGTCGACGGCTGCGGTTTCAGTGATTTCGAAGGTTAAACGGTTGGCGTCTATCCAGGTCATTTCCAGCTTGTCTTTAATGGTAGAGAGTAAGTCTGGATATTGAAACGCGGTGCTGGAGAGGTTGACGGCCAGAGAAATATAAGACATGTAAGCTGGTAGCGCTGCTAGAAACTCGATGGCATTTTCAACCACCCAAAGATCAATCGCGTGAATCAGCCCGGTTCTTTCCGCTACCGGAATAAATTGCTCCGGCGTGATAATCTCATGGTTTTCGCCGCGCATGCGCAGCAGCACTTCATAATGCGAGACGTTGCCGTCCGACAACTGCACGACCGGTTGGAACACCAAAAATAACTGATTATCGCGCAAGGCCTTGCGAATTATGGGCACCCAATAGATGTCCCGGCGCCTTTCCTTAACGATCAGATCCTCGCTGTTATAGGTACAGATTTTGTCTCTGCCGGTGCTTTTCGCAAAGTTGCAGGCTTGACGCGCATGCAAAATCATTTCACCCGGATGGAACGCGGAAACGGTGTTGTCCAGGGTGGCGATGCCAATCGAAACCGAGGCGCTGTAAGACACTTCTCCGGTAAAAAAGCGGAAATTGTCCACGGTGGTTTTGATGGTTTCCGCCAGAATCAGCGCCTGTTTTTTTGTCTTATTTTCCAAAAACAAGCAAAACTCATCGGAGCCGATACGCGCGAACAAACTGCCGGCGGGTAATAGCTTTCTGACCAAAATAGCCATTTCGACCAACAGGCGGTCGCCTACCTCGAAGCCCTCTAGTTCGTTAATCAGGCTGAAGCGGTCAACATCGATGAATAATAAAGCCCCGTCTTTGTGAGATTTATTACTGTGATTCAGCACTAATCTAAGTTGTCGCTCGAAACTGCTACGATTGAACAATCCGGTCAGTTCGTCATGAGCGACTAAAAATTTAAGTTTGGCGTCTATAACGCTTTTAGCGGCCAGTTCGTTGATCAGTTGTTCTTCCTGGCGATGCCGCAACTGGCGCTCTTGTTTGAGGCTCAGCAAAAACTTGATGGCGAGTAGCAGTTCCTGGGTATTAACCGGTGTGTTGATCTTGTAGGTAAGGCAATCGTCTTGCTGTGGCTCGCACCGGTCGGACTCGCTGGTGAAGTTGTTGTCGTTAAGAAGTACGACAGGGATTACCGATGTCGAGTTGGCACTGGATAGGCTTTGACACATCTCCCGCACTTTGCAAAGGGGCAACGCAGCGTTCAGGACGATCAGGCCGATCGAGTCGGGTTGATCGGCATAGGGCTTAAGAATCTCGTAGATTTGTTCGCCATTTTCCGCTAAACGGATCTTGCTAAAGCCAGTGGCTTTTAATGTGGAAAGTATTTTATGAGCGGAGACTTCATTATGCTCCGCTACAACAATCAGCTTTTCTTTCAGCGCGTCACTGGCAATCATCTAATACCATCCAGGTATTGGCATAAAATCGGGAGCTATAAGCATGGGGAGGGGAGCAGGCCGGCATTCAATAAGCTTGTATTTTCATTTAAATGATCTAGGTTTAAGCGCAGCCCTTAATGTTATTTCTATGCTATTGGTTTTTAGTATAGGTGTAAATTTATTTTTTATAATTAAAGATGATAGCTTACTCGCCCTCTACATTGACCGTCGCCGATTTGCTCAGAGGTGATTTACAGCTCGCCTCGCCGCCCAATGTCTATTTTTTGTTAAAAAAAATAGTTGAAGATCCCAATAAGACCGCAAAAGACGCGGCTTTTGTGATCGAAGGCGATGCGGCATTGGCGATGAAGCTGCTCAAAATAGTCAACAGTGCGTTTTACGGCTTTCCTTCCCAAGTCAGTTCGATTGCCAGAGCGATAACTTTGATTGGTACCCGTGAGTTGCAGAATTTGGTGTTGGGTACCTTGATAGTCGAACGCTTTTCCGATTTACCCGGCCAGCATTTCTCCATACACGACTTCTGGGCCAGAAATCTGCGCTGCGCGTTGATTGCGCGGGAGTTGGATATTCATTTCGACAAGCACTATGCCGAAGCCGCGTTTCTGTGTGGTTTGATCCACAATATTGGTCAGTTGGTGTTTTATCGGCGGATTCCGGTACTGGCTCGGGAGGTAGACTTGTTGATGCAATCGCAAGCCCAGCTTGCGGTGGACGACGAGGTGACCATAGAGCAGAACGTGATTGGCTTCGATCACTTTCAGGCTGGTGCCGAGTTGTGTAAGCTCTGGAACTTGCCGGAGGTTATTGTGGAGAGCATTCGCCTGCATTGCTTTCCCGATCAAATGGGTCCTTATACCGATTTGGCTTCTATGGTTAGGCTGGCCAACTGCTTGAGTCGTATCGAAAACCCTTACGATGCCCATGCTGTGAACGCTTTGAATTTGACGCCCGAACAGATTAGTTTCATCCTCGATAAAATCAGTGACGAATTCGAAGTTATTTTTAAATTGTTCTATCCCACCGTTTAAACCCCTCTAAGATTCCCAAACGGCTGCCTGAAACAGCTTTTTTGTTCCTGAGGCGATTAAATTTTCTGTTGGTCTGTTGCAGAAATTTGACAGCGCATCATTTTGCTTTCCCTCTGTTTTCACTGACGATACGCCAGCCGCCTTGTGCAAAACTGCTGAAATTGTCGCAGTAAAACAACTGATACCCGGTTTTAGCTTGTTATTGTCATAAAACTGTCATATTTGCCTCATACAATTCCTCCAAAACCGCAAGCCCTGCAGCGGTATTGCGTTAATGCCTTGATTTATTTTAACTCTGGAGAAATTTGATGAAGCTTTCTAAACTGAGCTTGGCTATGACGGCTGCTCTTGGCGTCGGAATCTGCGCTGAGGCGATGGCGCTAGACTTATACGTTGATTCCAAAACCAAGCAGATTTTTGCCGAGCCCGGCCCCGGTCGAACCAAGCTGGGTTCGTTTGAGAAGGTTGAAGAACAAGCAGCGACTAAAAAAGTTGAAGTTGAAACGCAAGCTCAAAAAGCCGAGATAGACAAGATCAAGCAAGATCTGGAATTGAAAACCAACGAACTTAAAGCGTTAGACGAGCACATCGTCGCGCAACGCGAAGATAGGGCTAAGAACGACGAAAAATGGTTTAACAAAATCAGTGTGCGTGGCTATACCCAAATGCGTTACAACCAACCTTTGACTGGCGACCGAGTGGCTGGTGAGCCTGAACTTAGGTCTGTAGGGGACAGTTCCATCGGAAACAACACCAACTTTTCGTTACGTCGGGTACGGTTGGTATTCTCAGGGGATATGAACGACTACATTTCCCTTTACATGCAGCCGGACTTCGCAACCACAACCGGCGGCGACCTGCATTTTGCCCAATTGCGTGATATCTACGCTGATATCGCGTTTGACAAAGAGCATGAGTATCGAATCCGTGCCGGTCAATCCAAAGTGCCATTTGGATGGGAAAACCTGCAGTCTTCGCAAAATCGCTTGACTCTGGATCGTGCGGACTCCCTGAACAGTGCCGTACCCAGCGAACGGGATTTAGGTCTGTTCGCCTACTGGAGCCCCTCCGACGTGCAAAAACTCTGGAAAAGCCTGACCAAGAAAGGTCTGAAAACCTCAGGTGACTATGGCGTTTTGGGCGTGGGTGTCTATAACGGGCAATCGATCAATAGGTCGGAAGCCAATGATGATATGTATTTGGTTGCTCACTCGACTTACCCTTTCGATTTGGGTTTTATGGGTAGGGCTATGCGAGGCCAAGTTTTGGAAATTGGAGCTGACGCAATATCTGGTCGATTTAATCGGTCGGGTGGGGCTTATAGCAGTAGATTTGGTTCGGGAAATATTGTTACCGCTCGCGACAACAGTGAAGATCGTGTAGGTGTGCACGCTATATTGTTCCCGCAACCTTTTGGTTTGCAAGCGGAATGGAACTGGGGGGCTGGCCCAACGCTTAACCCGTCCGCGAACAGGATTGAAAGACAAGACTTGAACGGCGGTTACGTGCAAGCCATGTACAAAATCGACGAGGTGTTCGGAACCAAAGGCACTATGATCCCCTATGTAAAATGGCAGACTTATGATGGTGCCTGGAAAGGCGCTACCAATGCGCCACGAGTCTCTGTAGACGAAGTTGAGGCTGGGGTCGAGTATCAAATTAGCAAGGCGCTGGAGTTAACATTGGCCTACTCGACGATGAATCGGACCCACATTCAAACGCAAACAACAGCTGCTGGATTCTTGCAGCAAGCCAGTGGTGACATGATTCGCACCCAGTTGCAGTTCAACTACTAGTTCGCTTTGCGGTGCAATGGACTGCGCCGCCATTTAATAGTCTACTTAGAAAAACAGACGCCTCGCTTCCTAGGGAACGAGGCGTTTTTTTTGTCCGCAACATTGGGCTGGCATCTGTCCCAAGTGAAATTGAATTCGCCAACAGGTAAAACAAAATCTCGGCATGCCTGGTCCGGAGCCTCGCCGGCAGAATTAACCGGCAATTGGTTTAAAAAAGTTAGGGCACGCAGTATGGGCCGAAGCTAGCATTTTGATTTGGCGGTCGCGTTGCCCATTGCGCTTAGCAGTCAGGTACGGGATCGATGGGTCTGCTAGACTGAACGGCCTGTTATACAAATCCCAATGCTATGAATGAACAACAATCCTTGGCCCGATTCGGTTGGCTATCCATTGCCGCAGCGGTCAGTACCATTGCCTTAAAAAGTTATGCCTATTGGTTGACCGGGTCGGTCGGTTTATTGTCCGACGCCATGGAGTCGGTGATCAACTTGGTGGCCGCGATCATCATGCTGGTTGTGTTGACTATTTCGGCGCGACCGCCGGACGATAACCACGCTTACGGGCATGAAAAAATCGAATATTTCTCTAGCGGTGCAGAAGGCATCATGATTTTGTTAGCGGCCTTTAGCATCGGTTATGCGGCCTGGGAGCGGCTCTGGAATCCGGTGGTTTTGCAGCAGCTTGATCTGGGCATCGCCGTTTCGGTGTTCGCGTCATTGATTAATCTGACGGTTGCCAGAGTGCTGATTGGTGTAGGTCGGCGCCGGCAATCGATTACCCTGGAAGCCGACGGCAAGCATTTGATGACCGATGTCTGGACCACGGTCGGGATTTTGGTGGGTATCGCCATTATCTCCGTGGCCAATCGCTTCGAAGCCAGCTTGCTGTTTGCTAAAGACTTGGGGCTGACGGGTTGGGAAATCCTCGATCCGATCATCGCCATTGGGGTGGCTTTGAATATCGTTTGGGCTGGTTTGCAATTGATTCGCAGGACCGTGGCTGGCTTGCTGGACGAAGCGCTATCCGCTGCGGAAATAGCCGAAATTGTCGCAGTGCTGGAAGCGTATGTGGTTAGCGACGGCATTGCTTATCATGCGCTGCGGACTCGTTACGCCGGCGCTCGGCGCTTCATGTCAGTGCATGTGTTGGTGCCGGGCGGCTGGACGGTGCAGCAGGGCCATGATTTGCTGGAAACCATAGAAGGGCAGATCAAAGACAAGTTCGACAACATCGATATCGACACTCATCTCGAACCTATCGAAGACGCTGCCTCCTGGGAGCATTGATCGTTACTGTAGTGTTACAGGAACGGCCCTTGGTCGCCAAGTTTAACGCCGTAGTGCCCTATCTCGGCCAGGGGGCGGTTACTTCATGTGTATTAAGCTTCAATCAAATTCAGGGCCAATTCTTCTACGTTCTGCCCGGCAATTTTAAAGCCTCGCAGTTCCAGCACGCCTTTGGTGTTCAAGGAAATAATCAGATGCAAGGCATCCGGGTAACTGGCTTCTTGGATGTCGGTTGGCGAGGGTTGGGCCGGGCTATGTGGGTGCGAGTGGTAAATTGCAAAAAGGGATTCGCCTTTATCACGGATCTGGCGCATCGCCTCGATTTGCTGGCTGGCGTCCAACAGGAAGCGGGTCTGTGGCGTGCTAGCGCTATTGTCTACCGGATAACAGCTGACCGGCATGCCCTGTTTATCCGCGCCAATCAGGCCGCAAACCTCGGTTTCCGGCGATAATTGCGCCAAGTGCAGCAATTGGTTGGTGAGTTTGCGCGGTAAAGAAATGTCACTGTGGTTCATGGTGTGTTCCAAATTCCTGATGTCACCCGAGGATTGCCGGATAAGTCGGCATGCGTGTTGACGTGTTGATAGCCAAGTTCGTGAAAAATGGTTTGTACCTCGGTTTGTTGATTGTAGCCGTGTTCGACCAACAATCGCCCCTTGTCTTGTAAGCGAAGACGCGCTTGTTCGGCAATCTGGCGAATATCTTGTAGCCCGTTATTGGGGCTGATCAATGCGCTACTGGGTTCGAAGCGTAGGTCGCCTTCACTTAAATGTGGGTCATGCTCCGCGATGTAGGGCGGGTTGCTGACTATAAGATCGAAGCTGTCTTCTGAGATGCTGTCGAACCAATTCGATTGCCGAAAACTGATATTACCGTTGGTGAGTTGCGCCGCATTATAGTGGGCAATGTCTAAAGCCGCCGTACTTAGGTCGCTGGCAAACACGTTGGCCAGCGGTCGTTCGGCGGCCAGGGTGATGGCAACGATGCCTGAGCCGGTGCCGAGGTCGATGATTTTGCAGGACTGGCCGACGGGTAGTAACTTGAGGCAGAGTTCTACCAGCAATTCCGTGTCTGGCCTAGGAATCAACACAGCGGAGCTGACTTTGAAATTGCGCGACCAAAATTCGCGTTGGCCAGTTAAATAGGCAAGCGGTGTACCTTGCGAGCGTTGATCTATTAGCGATGTAAACCGGGTGAGTTCCTGACCGCTAGGTTGATGCTCCGGCCAAGCCCGCAGAAACGAGCGGTTTTTGTCGAGGCAATGGCAGAGCAACACTTCCGCATCAAGCATTGGTGTTTCGGATGCGCTAAGAAGCTGTTGGTTTGCTTTGCTTAGCAGGCTCTGAATCGAATTGCTGGGGCTTGTCTGTCTGAGCAAACTCTCTCCGACTGCTTGCTCAGACATTGCCCAGCTGAGTAAGCAATTCCGCTTGATGTTCATGAATCAAAGGTTGAATGACGTGTTCCAAACCGCCTTCCATGATTTCTTCCAGCTTATACAGCGTGAGATTAATCCGATGATCGGTGAGCCGGCCCTGCGGGTAGTTGTAGGTGCGGATGCGTTCGGAGCGGTCGCCGCTGCCCACTTGCAATTTGCGACTTTCCGATTGTTCGGCATGTTGTTTTTCTTGAGCGGCGGACATTAAGCGCGCTTGCAATACCGACATGGCTCGGGCGCGGTTCTTATGCTGCGAGCGTTCGTCTTGGCATTCCACCACCACACCGGAAGGAATATGCGTGATGCGGATGGCTGACTCGGTGCGGTTGACGTGCTGGCCGCCGGCGCCGGAGGCCCGGAAGGTGTCGACGCGCAAATCCGCCGGGTTGATGTCAATTTCATCGACTGCATCAACTTCGGGCATGATCGCCACGGTACACGCCGAGGTATGCACGCGGCCTTGGGATTCGGTTTCCGGCACGCGTTGGACGCGGTGCGTGCCTGACTCAAATTTGAGTTGCGAGTAGACGTTCTGGCCGCTGATGCGCATGATGACCTCTTTGAAGCCGCCGTGCTCGCCGCGATTTTCGTTAATAATTTCTGTGCCCCAGCCTTGTCTTTCCGCATAGCGCTGATACATGCGTGCCAAGTCGCCGGAAAAAATCGCCGCTTCGTCGCCGCCGGTGCCGGCGCGTACTTCTAGGAACACGTTGCGGTTGTCGTTGGGGTCTTTGGGTAACAGCAGAATTTGTAGTTCTTGTACCAAGGCCTCGCGTTGCGCTTCGGCGGCTTGTACTTCTTCTTTAGCCATTTCCCGGAGCTCAGGGTCGCTGTCCTTGGCCATTTCTTGCGCCGAAATCAGATTGGCTTCGTTGTCTTGATAAGTTTTGTAGCACGCGACGAGCGGCTCGATCTGTGCGTATTCTTGGCTTAGACTGCGAAATTGGTTTTGATTGCTTTGCACTTCAGGTTGCGACAGCAGGGCGGTGATTTCTTCGAAGCGTTCGCCGAGGTTTTCCAGTTTGGTTTGTATCGAGGGTTTCATTGAGTGGTTAACGTAATTTGAAAATTTCGCGGGAAGCGGAGATGAGGTCGTGGCGTTCGTTAGCGCCTGCTTCGCGTAATTGTGCGCAGGGCGTATGAATCAGTTTATTGGTCAAGGTGTGCGCTAGGCGCTGTAAGACCTCGTCGGCTGCTGCGCCGCTGTTGAGTTGGGCCAGTGCTCTTTGCAAGGCTTCGTCGCGAGTCTGCTCTGCCTGCGTGCGGTAGTCGCGGATGGTTTCCTGGGCGCCTTGGGAGCGGAGCCAGGCCATAAAGTGTTCGACTTGGGTGTCGATAATTTCTTCGGCCTGCTCGGCGGCGCGGCGGCGCGAGTCCATGTTTTGATTGACAGTGTTTTGTAGGTCATCGACGGTGTAAAGATAAACGTCGCGTAACTGCGCAACTTCTGCCTCGATATCGCGCGGTACGGCCAGATCAACCATGAACATGGGTTTGTGCTTGCGGATTTTGATCGCGCTTTCCACGCGGCCCTTGCCGAGAATCGGCAGTTGGCTGGCGGTGGATGACACCACGATGTCGGCCTCCGCCAAATGATTTGGCAGTTCCGCCAAATTAATCGCGTAGCCGTTGAATTGCATCGCTAAGGCGTGGGCCTTGTCGTAAGTGCGGTTGGCAATGATGATCCGACCGATACCATGCTGATAAAGATGGCGTGCGGTGAGTTCTATGGTCTCGCCGGCACCTATCAGTAGCGCAGTTTGTTCGCTGAGTTTGTCGAAAATCTGTTGGGCCAGTTGCACTGCGGCAAATGCCACCGACACTGGGCTGGAGCCGATGGCTGTGTCGGTGCGGACTTTTTTGGCGGCGGAAAAGGTGTGTTGAAATAACTTGCTGAGATTTCGGCCTAAGGTGCCAGCTTGTGAAGCGGCATGATAGGCGTTTTTCATTTGGCCGAGAATTTGCGGTTCGCCGAGTATCATCGAATCCAGGCCGCAAGCCACTCGGAACATGTGTCTTATCGATTGGCTGTCTTTATAACTATAAAGATAGGGGGTAAAGTCCGCAGGCCTGAGTTGCTTGTTATCGGCTATCCACTCTACCAACAAGGACTGATTGTCGCTGTCGGCCTGGTAGTAAAATTCGGTGCGGTTGCAAGTTGACAGGATGGCTGCCTCACTGATTTCGCGCACATTCCACAAATTTCTTAATGTGTTATCGAGCATTTCCGTCGGGAACGCCAAACGTTCGCGAATCGCGACCGGCGCTGTATTGTAATTAATCCCTACGGCAAGAAGAGTCATCGTTTACGAACAATAGCACAATAAAAGTGCACTATTTTAAGGATTGAGGTGTGTTTGTCCAAATTCAATGAAACGACAATCTGATTTAGGGGGTTTTTCTGGTAATCTATCATCAATAGTTTTTCAAAAGTGGGTCAATTGATTGCATGAAAAGATGGATAGCCATAGCAATGTTGTTATCGATGTCAGGGTGCGCTGTTTCGCCTGAGAAAGAGTCTGACGTAGAAGGTTTGCCTGCCAAGCCGGAGGGTTTGGAAAGCAGAGTTAACCGCAATACGGTGATCGACGAAGAAGTGCTGTATTTACTGATGGCCGCCGAATTGGCAGGGCAGCGCAATCAGTATCATTTGGCCATGGATGCGTACCTTCAAGCCGCTAAGCGTGTTGATGACCCAAGGATCGCTGAGCGGGCGGTCAAAATTGGTCTGTTTTTGAAAGATGAGCAGCGTACGCGAGAAGCTTTGACGGTTTGGCTTGCCAAAGACGGTAAAAATTTGGCCGCGAGAAAGTTTGCCGTGTTACTGGCGATCAAAAATTCAGATCAGAAAGCGGCTGTCGAAAATCTCAATGCGATGCTGGCTGACGACCCTGCTGGTTTTGAGGCGGGTGTGCTGGAAATGACCAAATTGATGGAAAAAGAAGGTCGCACTCAGTTCACTTACGACGTGTTGGAAGAGTTGGCGCTTGAAAATCCTAACCAGGCGAGCGTATTTTTCCTGCAAGCTGTGCTGGCGTCGGTTTTGCAAAATAATGAGTTGGCCCAGCAGAAAGTCAGTCAAGCACTGCTGATTCAACCTGATTGGAATAAAGCGGTGATTTTGCAAGCGCAGTTAGCCGGCCGTTCAGGCGACTTGGCCAAAGCCCGTAGCGCTTTGGAAAAGGCGGTTAAGGCGGCTCCGGAGGATAGGCTGCTTAGAAAAATGTTGCTAGAAGTCTTGGTTAATGGTCGTGACTATGACGATGCAATAAAGCTTTGCCAGAGCGTGCTTGAAGATAAACCGGACGACGCAGACACCTTGTTCACGCTGGCGTTGATCAATATGCAGCAAGGTCAGGTCGACAAGGCTGAAAACGTTCTTGAGAAGTTGTTGAACAATCCTGAATGGGAGGGTCAAGCTAGTTTTTATCTGGGTAAAATCGCAGTCGAGCAACAGCGTCCCGATAAGGCATTGGCATGGTTTGATCGGGTGGATGACGGCAATTATGCTTTCGATGCGGATATGGCGGCGGTGTCTTTGTTGATGACCCAGAAGCGTTTCGACGAGATTTCAACCCGCATCAAGCGGATGGATAACAAGTATCCGGAGCAGCATTTAAGAATTTTGATGGTAAAAGCCGAGCTGTTTAACCAATTGGGTAATTATCAGGAGGCGTTTGATGTCCTGACCATGGCTTTGAAGGATATGCCCGATAGTCGCGAAGTATTGTATGCCCGAGCTTTAGTCGCCGAGCGCTTGGATAAATTGGATGTGCTTGAGTCTGATTTGAAAAAGATTTTAGATAAAAAGCCTGATGATGTCGGTGCGCTCAATGCGTTGGGTTATACCCTGACCGATAGAACCGAGCGCTATGACGAAGCGGCTAAGTATTTGGAGCGCGCTTTAAGCTTGCAACCGGACGAGGCGGTAGTGATAGACAGCTACGGATGGCTACAGTTTAAGCTCGGAAAACCCGAACGAGCCTTGGAGTTTCTGCGAAGGGCTTACGAGAAACAGCCCGAAAATGAAATTGCCGCGCATATTGCTGAGGTGCTCTGGTCAATGGGCGAAGAGAAGAAGGCAAGAGAATTGTTTGACAGCGTCTATAAAAAATCGCCTGAAGACGAATATTTGTTGGAATTTAAAACACGCTTTTTGCAGAACGGGCAATGACTTTTTGGAGCAGCGTATTTTTGTTGTCAGGGATGTTGCTTACGGGTTGTTCTTGGTTAACTGAGAAAGAGGGAGAGGTTTATCGCTTGCAAGATATGCAAGTGTTGCCGCAGCAGCAGTGGTACTTGGAGGGGAGATTGGCACTTGCTGACGAGAGAGATTCGATATCCGCTTCAGTGAGTTGGCGTCACCGCTTGTATCGCGATGATATCGAGCTTTCTGGGCCGTTGGCCCAAGGAAAGCTTGTGATATCCGTTGCGGCTGATTTGGTCACTGTCGATGATGGCGATACGCGGAAAGAGTTTAGTGGACCTGCCGAGCAGATATTGTCTGAGCAGCTCGGGGTAGCGATACCTTTGAACGCAATGAAGTATTGGGTTGTTGGTATGCCTGATCCCGATCAATCATTTGTCGAGCAGGTTGGTGGGTTTTTACAGGCAGGATGGCATGTCGGGTTCAGAGAAATGCAGAGGGTTAATACATTAGTGTTGCCGAGAAAAATCAATGCGGAAAAAGACAAGACAAAAATTAAATTAGTAGTCGATCAGTGGGATTTGTCGTGACGGATATGCAAGAACACCCAGCGGGGTGGGGCGAGAGGTGGCCCGCGCCGGCCAAGCTGAATTTAACGTTAAGAATCGTTGGGCGTCGTCCCGATGGGTACCATCTGCTGCAAACCGTGTTTCAAATTATTGATTTATGTGATTGGATCAGTTTTCACCCTACCGATAATGGTGCTGTTTATCTACGCGACCCGATTCCGGGCGTACCGGAGCAAGAAGACTTAACTATTCGTGCCGCCAATTTGCTGAAAAAATCCACCGGTTGTTCCGCTGGCGTCTGTATCGAAGTTGAAAAAAATCTGCCAATGGGGGGCGGTTTGGGAGGTGGCAGCTCTGATGCTGCAACTACTCTGGTCGTGCTAAACAAGTTGTGGAATCTTTGTTTGTCAACCGATAAATTGATGGAGCTGGGCTTACAGCTTGGCGCCGATGTGCCGGTTTTCGTTAATGGCTACACAGCGTGGGGCGAGGGTGTTGGCGAGAAATTGAAGCCAATAACTATCCCGGAGCAATGGGTTGTGGTGATAAAGCCTGATTGCCACGTAAATACCAAGGAGATATTTTTGGCGGAGGAGTTGACAAGAGATAGTAAACCCATCACAATGCGCGACTTCATTGCAGGCGACTGGCAAAATGATTGTCTTCCGGTTGTCAGTAGGTTGTATAAGCCGGTGGATGAGGCGATGGATGCTTTGTCCCAGTATGCAGAAGCAAGATTAACCGGGACTGGTGCGTGTGTGTTTGCTCAGTTCGATTCGGAAGGAGCAGCACGTGAGGCATTTTCCGCATTGATTTCGAATTGGTCGGTTTATTTGGCCCGCGGCCTGAACGCTTCACCTCTGCATGAAAAATTAGAACACGGATCTGTTTAATCAATTTAATGGGCTGTCGCCAAGCGGTAAGGCACGAGGTTTTGATCCTCGCATACCAAGGTTCGAATCCTTGCAGCCCAGCCATAATCTCCACACAACAGTTCCTTAGGAGTGCTTGAATGCGTGAAGCCTCGGTAATGGTATTCTCGGGGAATGCCAATAAGGCGTTGTCTGAAGGTATTGTGAAGAAGCTCAATATGCGCCTGGGCATGGCCACTGTTGGTCGATTCAGTGATGGCGAGATTTTTGTTGAGATTGAAGAGAATGTTAGGGGTAGGGATGTATTTGTAATACAGCCTACCTGTTCGCCGACCAACGAAAATCTTATGGAATTGTTGGTGATGATCGATGCGCTAAGGCGGGCGTCTGCTGCGAGAATAACAGCGGTTATGCCGTATTACGGGTATGCCCGGCAAGATCGTCGGTCTAGGTCGGCGAGAGTGCCAATTACGGCAAGATTGGTCGCGGACATGATTGGCAATGCGGGAGCCGACAGGGCGTTGACCGTGGATTTGCATGCAGATCAAATCATGGGTTTCTTTGGGATTCCCGTAGATAACGTATATGCTTCGCCCATTTTGTTGGGTGATATTTGGCGGCAAGAGTACCAAAATTTAATTGTGGTTTCGCCGGACGTTGGCGGTGTGGTCAGGGCTCGTGCGATTGCCAAGCGTTTGGGCGATGCTGATTTGGCTATCATCGATAAACGTAGGCCTAGACCTAATGTATCCGAGATAATGCACATTATAGGGGACGTTGAGGGTCGCACTTGTGTCATGGTGGATGACTTGGTCGATACTGCGGGAACCTTATGTCATGCTGCTGAGGCGCTGAAGAAAAACGGTGCTATGAAAGTAGTTGCCTACTGTACCCACCCAGTCTTATCCGGTGCTGCTGCTGAAAATGTTAAAAGTTCCGTTCTCGATGAGTTGGTAGTTACGGACACGATACCGCTTACTGCGGAACTGGCTGGGATCGCTAAAATTAGGCAGTTAAGTGTTGCTGAAATGCTGGCAGAAACCATACGACGTATAGCGGCGGGCGAGTCTGTGAGCTCGCTTTATGTTGATTGATAAGAATTAAAGTAGTGCTTGTGTAACAAGCTTTTGGAGAAAAAAATGGCTAACGTGTTTGAATTTGTTGCAGAAGCTCGTAGTGTCTCGGGCAGTAGTGCGGCCAAAGTTGTTCGTCGTCAGGGGAAGGTGCCTGCCGTAGTCTATGGTGGTAGTGGTGCTCCTGAGATGTTGTTGCTGGATCACAACGAAGTGGTTAAGCATTTAGTGCATGAAGCGGTTTATTCCCATGTGCTTGATCTGAAGATCAACGGCAAAACAGAGAAAGCCGTTCTTAAGCATATACAGAGACATCCTGCAAAACCTATAGTTTTGCATATGGATTTTATGCGGGTTGATGAAGCCCATAAGCTGAAAGTGCATGTCCCTTTGCATTTTATTAACGAAGCCATTTCGGTTGGTGTAAAGAAAGGTGGTTTGGTGACTCATGCTATGGCTGACGTGGAGGTGTTATGTATGCCTTCGGCTTTGCCTGAGTACATAGAAGTGGATTTGGCTGGTGTGGATATTGGTTCGACAATACACTTGTCCGACTTGGTATTGCCTGCAGGTGTTGAGGTTGCGGCATTACAGCATGGTGCAGAGCACGATCATCCGGTTGCGCAAATCGTGAAGCCAAGATCAGCGGATAGTGCTGAGTAAAAACTCTTTCACGTTTTACCTGAATGATCAAGTTGATTGTTGGTCTGGGTAATCCTGGGCGGCAATATGAAAAAACCCGGCATAACGCCGGGTTTTTGTTTGTGGAGTATCTGACTAGTGTTGCGAATGCTACTTGGTCCAGTAGTAGTCAATTTTCCGCTGAATTGGCGGAATGCAATATCGGTGGGTGCAAGCTTTTTCTGTTAAAGCCGATGGCTTTTATGAACAAAAGTGGGTTGCCGGTTGGGAAGTTGTTGCGTTATTACAAGCTAAGTCCCGATGAAATGCTTGTTGTTCATGATGATCTTGAGTTGTCAGAGGGTCTTATCAAGTTGAAGCGCGATGGCGGTCATGGCGGGCATAATGGGCTCCGTGACATTATCGCTCATATAGACTCTCGCGATTTTTATCGGCTCAGGATTGGTATTGGTCGACCTGTGGCAGAAGAAAAGGTAGCCGATTATGTGTTGTCTCGATTGCCAATTGCTTCGCAGGCGAGGCTTTCGGGGTTATTCGAAGGAGTTGTAAAAAATATAGAGGGGTTGGTTGCTGGTAATTTTGTGCACCTGAGTGATTGATATCTAATCGCCACCCCAATAAAAAGCTTGACTAGGGTTTTGTAAGCAAGGATAATTGATTGAATAAGTAACGGAGGGGTTCCCGAGCGGCCAAAGGGATCAGACTGTAAATCTGCCGGTTCTACCTTCGGAGGTTCGAATCCTCCCCCCTCCACCATCAAATTTATGGGATCTGCGGGTGTAGTTCAATGGTAGAACTCCAGCCTTCCAAGCTGATTGCGTGGGTTCGATTCCCATCACCCGCTCCATTATCAGGGTAGTGTACTCGCTCATATAGCTCAGTAGGTAGAGCACTTCCTTGGTAAGGAAGAGGTCACCGGTTCGAATCCGGTTATGAGCTCCAGACAGGGTTGATTGTTTTTGTTGTAGTTAGGGTGTTTCAAAAATGGCTAAAGAAAAATTTGAAAGAAAGAAACCGCACGTAAACGTTGGTACCATCGGTCACGTTGATCATGGTAAAACCACATTGACAGCGGCATTAACAAAAGTAATGGCCGAGCTGCAGGGCGGCGAAGTAAAAGCTTTTGATCAAATCGACAACGCCCCAGAAGAGCGCGCGCGAGGTATTACCATCTCTACATCACACGTAGAGTATGAGTCAGCTAATCGCCATTATGCCCATGTTGACTGTCCAGGGCATGCTGACTACGTCAAAAATATGATTACCGGCGCCGCCCAAATGGATGGTGCGATCCTGGTTTGCTCGGCTGCTGATGGTCCTATGCCGCAAACTCGCGAACACATTCTGCTGTCTCGCCAAGTAGGTGTTCCTTACATTGTCGTGTTCCTGAACAAAGCGGACATGGTTGACGATGCGGAATTGATTGAGTTGGTCGAGATGGAAATTCGCGAGCTCTTGAACCAATATGAATTTCCTGGCGACGATACGCCTATCATTGTTGGTTCCGCATTAAAAGCATTAGAAGGCGAACAAAGCGAAATCGGTGTACAATCCGTAGTTCGCTTGGTGGAAGCGTTGGATAGTTATATTCCTCAGCCCGAGCGTGCCATAGACGGCAAATTCTTAATGCCTATTGAAGACGTATTCTCAATCTCAGGCCGGGGTACAGTGGTAACCGGTCGTGTTGAGCGTGGAATTGTCAAAGTAGGCGAAGAGGTTGAGATTGTCGGTATAAAAGATACCGTCAAAACCACCTGCACAGGCGTCGAAATGTTCCGCAAATTGCTCGATCAAGGTCAAGCAGGCGATAACGTTGGCGTACTATTACGCGGAACCAAAAGAGATGATGTCGAGCGCGGTCAAGTATTGGCGCACGTCAACTCGATTAAGCCGCACGCGCACTTTAAAGCAGAGATTTATGTGCTGTCCAAAGAAGAAGGTGGACGTCACACGCCGTTCTTCAATGGCTACCGTCCACAGTTCTACTTCAGAACTACAGACGTGACCGGTGCAGTGGATCTGCCGGAAGGTGTTGAGATGGTTATGCCAGGCGATAATATTTCTGTTGTCGTAAAACTAATCTCACCGATTGCGATGGAAGACGGCTTACGTTTCGCCATTCGTGAAGGTGGTCGTACCGTCGGTGCGGGTGTTGTTGCTTCTAT
>FSSH01002077.1_pt1 | contig 70593 bp, 65 predicted proteins | sample 1166101 | NCBI WGS metagenome assembly FSSH01 (sample SAMEA32972668, study PRJEB13176) | freshwater metagenome | biome: Drinking water system; feature: Biomass in drinking water that filtered by 0.45 um membrane; material: drinking water | place: USA | collected 2012-12-20 | depth 0 m | reverse complement strand
GCGCCACGGCGTTGTAGAGCTTTCCGTCGTCGTGCCAAATCGTGCCAATGAGAATTGCCGGACCGTCGGCGCAGGCCACCGCAAGGTCATAAAGCGCCGTGCGCGATGCCGACTGAAACGCCGGTTTCAAGACCAGATCTTCCGGCGGATAGCCGTTGAGAAAAAGCTCCGGCAGGACCAGCAGATCTGCCGCTGCAGCTTTCGCGGTCACGTGCGCCGCCAAGGCTTTCTTCGCGTTGCCGCCGAGATCGCCGACCACCGGGTTCAGCTGAGCTAGGGCGATTTTGAAAGTAGCGGGAGCGGTCATGCAAGCGGTTTTAGAGCGCGCGGCGTATTGGGTCCAGCGTTGGTTCGTCCATGACTCATCCAGCCGGCGATGAGCCGCGCATTAGGGTCGGCCTCGACCACAACGCACGCATCATCAAAGGACCTACCAGCCTTACGCAATCAGCGTCCTCGCTTGAGGGTGTGCATCGGCGGCGCGTTCTTTTTTGAGTTGCTCAGCGATGAGGAAGGCGAGTTCCAGAGCCTGATCGGCATTCAGGCGCGGATCGCAATGCGTGTGGTAGCGGTCCGACAGGTCCTGGTCCGATATCGCCGTCGCGCCGCCCGTGCATTCGGTGACGTTCTGCCCCGTCATCTCGATGTGGATGCCGCCGGCGTGCGTGCCCTCGGCGCGATGCACCTCGAAGAACGACAGCGATTCTTTCAAAATTCGGTCAAACGGCCGCGTTTTGTAGCCGGTGGCTGCTGAAATGGTGTTGCCGTGCATCGGGTCGCACGACCACAACACGTTGCGGCCGGCCTTCTTGACGGCACGAATAAGCTTCGGCAGGTGGCTTTCGACTTTGTCGAAGCCGAAGCGGCAGATCAGCGTCAGCCGTCCCGGTTCGTCCTTTGGATTGAGCAGGTCGATGAGCCGCAATAGACCGTCGGCGTCGAGCGACGGACCGCACTTCAAGCCGATGGGATTTTTGATGCCGCGACAGAACTCGATGTGGGCGTGATCGGGCTGGCGCGTTCTGTCGCCGATCCAAATCATGTGTCCGCTGGTGGCATACCAATCGCCGCTGGTGGAATCGCGCCGTGTGAGGGCTTCTTCGTAGCCGAGCAGCAACGCCTCATGGCTGGTGTAGAAATTGGTAACGCGCAGTTGCGGCGTGTTTTCGGATGTAATCCCGCAGGCGCGCATGAAACCCATGGTCTCTTCGATGCGGTCGGCAAGTTCCTGATAGCGGTGGCCTTGCGGGGAATCCTGCACGAAGCCCATATTCCATTGATGCACCCGCTCGAGATCGGCATAGCCGCCTGAGGCAAATGCTCGAATCAGGTTCAGCGTCGCAGCCGATTGGCGATAGGCTTCGATCTGACGGTTGGGATCAGGGATGCGCGCTTCCGGGGTGAAGTCCGGCCCGTTGATGATATCGCCGCGATAGCTCGGCAGTTCTTGCCCGTCCTTCTTTTCGGTCGGTGACGACCGCGGCTTGGCGAACTGCCCAGCGATGCGCCCAACTTTGACGACGGGTTGGCCACCAGCATAGGTCAGCACGACCGCCATCTGAAGGAACACGCGGAAGAAGTCGCGGATATTATCGGCTCGGTGCTCAAGGAAGCTCTCGGCGCAATCGCCGCCCTGCAGCAGAAACCCGTTGCCGGCGGCGATGCCGGCAAGTGACTTTTTCAGATCGCGCGCTTCGCCGGCAAAGACCAACGGCGGGAAGGTTGCGAGCTTGTCCTCGACATCGCGCAACGCGGTCGCATCCGGATAGTCCGGCACCTGCAGGATCGGTTTCAGCCGCCAGCTCTCGGGGGACCATTTGTCGAGGGCCACAGGTGCACCCATCGTCTCGAACTCCTTGACGTGCGGACCAGACCGCGCGGATCGCGCATGAGACGGCCCAAAATTGATCGAGGCCACTTTAACTCAAATCGTGGCGCGGCTTATAGGAGATATGGGGCGGCGACGCCAGCGCTTCAGCAGTGCTGTATCGGGCGGCAAGGCCATGCTCCAATGCGTCGAAGCCGGCGCTGCGCTCGATAATCCGAGGCCCTACAGCCCCGCCGACATGCCGCCGTCGACCATCAGATCAGAGCCGGTGCAATAGAGGCTGTCGTCGGAGGCGAAGAAGACGGCGGCGCCGGTGATATCGTCGGGCACGCCGAGCCGCCCCATCGGTGTCTTATCGACCAGGGCTTTGCGCACCGGCGGCAGGCGCAGCAGCCGATCGGTGATCGCTGTTTCAATGTAGCCGGGCGAGATGACGTTCACGCGGATATTGAAGGGTGCGTATTCAATCGCCAGGCCCTTGGTTAAGGCCGTCACGGCACCCTTGGTGGCGGTGTAGGCCGCGAGTGGGCGCAGACCGCGGTTGGCCATGATCGACGAGATATTGATGATCGACCCACCGTGCGCTTTGCGCAGCAAAGGTAGGCAGTCTCGCGACAAGCGCAGGACGCCGTCGATGTTGACTTCGCGCTGGTGGGTCCAGTCGGCGTCCGACAAATTTCGCACTTCTCCGCGAACCAGAATGCCGGCATTGTTGACGAGAATGTCGGCTTTGCCGTGGGCAGTCTCGATAGCCCGCGTCAAGGCCGTGACGTCTTGGCCTTTTGACACATCGACCTGCATGGCCGTCGCGGCACCGCCATTGTCGACGATCGACTTGGCGGTGTCGGCTGCCGTTTTGCCGTCGATGTCGGTGACCCAGACGTGCGCGCCCTCCGTCGCAAAGCGCCTTGCAATCGCCTGTCCGATGCCGACCCCTGCCCCAGTGACGATCGCTATTTTGCCTGCCAGTCGTGCCATCGATCCCTCAAGGCGTTTGCAAGCCGCCACCCTTAGCGGCGCGCGCTCTCGCAATCAACCCGGCTTGAAAATTCGCGCTTCAACCAGCAGCTTCAACCCGCTGCCTCTCCGGGCGCGACCCATTTTTCGCGCAACGTCACAAGTTCCTCGGCGGCACTTGGGTGCAGGGCCATCGTCGCGTCGAAGTCCGCCTTAGTCGCGCCCAAGCGTAACGCGACGGCCGCCATCTGCACGATTTCAGCGGCATCGGCACCGATGATGTGGAGGCCGAGAACACGCTGGCTGTCATGCGCCACGATCAGTTTCATGAACATGCGTTCGCCGCGGCCGGCGAGGATCGCTTTCATCGGCCGGAAGCTCGCCTTGTAAATGTCGATTGCACCATGCAGCGCGCGGGCTTCATGTTCGGCCAGGCCGACAGTGCCGATTTCTGGCGTCGAAAACACGGCTGTCGGGATTGTCGCGTAGTCGACGCTCCAAGGCTTGCTCCCGTACACCGTGTCGGCGAATGCGTGCCCTTCGCGGATTGCGACCGGTGTCAGCGCCTTGCGGTCGGTTACATCGCCCACGGCAAAGATCGATGGCACGGACGATTGCGATGATTCCGACACGGCGACGGCGCCGTTGTCGCGCACGCAGACGCCAGCACTGCCGAGACCGAGCTGGCTCGTGTTTGGCGTGCGCCCAATGGCATACATGACTTGGTCAGCAGCGATGCGATCACCTGTGCTGAGCACGGCTGCAAAACCACTCGCTGTCTTGTCGATCTGTTTGACGACCGAGTTTGCATGGATGGTGATGCCGCGTGATTGCATGGCTTGGCCTAAGCCGGCACGCAGATCTTCATCGAAGCCGCGCAGCAACTTTTCGCCCCGGTGCACGAGCGTTACGCGCGCACCCAGGCCTCGAAAAATTCCGGCGAACTCGACGGCAATGTAGCCGCCCCCGACGATGACGATGTGCTCTGGAAACGCCGTGAGAGCGAAGGCTTCGTTGGACGTGATGGCATGTTCGCGTCCAACCAACGCCTTGTCGATGTTCGGCGCAGCTCCCGTGGCAACAAGAATGCGTTCGGCGGTGATGGTGCGGCCCGTGGTCTCGAGACGCACGGCATTCGGACCGGCAACGACGGCGCGATCGCGAAACAGTTCGACGCCCGAACGCGCCAGAATCGTGCAGTAAATTGCTTCCAGCCGGGCGATTTCAGCGTCTTTCGCCGCGATAAGCGCGCTCCAATCGAAGTGCGGCTCGTCGACAGACCAGCCAAAGCCGCGCGCGTCCTCGAAGTCGTCGGCAAAACGGCTGGCGTAGACGAGCAGTTTCTTTGGGACGCAACCGCGAATGACGCAGGTTCCGCCACACCGGTATTCTTCGGCGATGGCGACACGGGCGCCATGGCCGGCGGCAATGCGGGCCGCGCGAACACCGCCCGAGCCGGCGCCGATGACGAACAGATCAACGTCGAAGGTCGTCATGGGAGCCTGGTTGGAAGCTTTCGTGGGTGACAGCACAAGACAATAACACGAGTTGCTGCAACATCGCCTGCCCCATTTAGGGCTTCGGCGCTTCTGCCGGTGCCGCGCGCCGCATTTCGTCCATGACCTTCGTGCTGTAACTCATACCGATCGCTGCGCCTTTTTGCATGAGGTCAGGCGTTGCCTGGATGAATTTTGCGCCGGCACCCGACCGATAGAAATCGGCGACCGTTTTCATTTCTTCAGCCGTGAAGGTTTCGGCGTACAGATGCGCAAAATCGGTCATCATGTCTTCGCGATACGCCATCAGCTTGGCGATGCTTTTATCGAATTCGGCCGAGAACTTTTCTTTCTGCTCGTTCGACGCTGAATTCGCACTCTGTAGAAAAGCGGTTTTCATCGTGTCGATGGCCGTATCCATTTGCTTAGTAACGCCCAAGACCGTCATCAAATCTCGCGCCGCAGTCACGCGAGCGGGATCGGCGGCAGGTTTGACATTTTCGGCTCGAAGCGGCAGCGCGAAGATCGATGCCACAGCTATCATCGTCACGAAGCGCAACCACATGACATCAATCCTCCGGTTCAAATGCATCGTCGTCGCTCGTCAAGATTTCGACGCCCATCGGGCCAGCAATGATGCCGATGTCAGCGATCCCAAGAAACAGTCCGCAGTCGACGACGCCCGGAACGAGTTTCAGGGCATCATCGAGCGCTTCGGGGTCGTCGATCATGGAGAAGTGGCAGTCCATGATGTAATTGCCGTTGTCGGTTACGAATGGGCTGCCATCCGGTGTCCGGCGCAGCACGATGGATCCATCGCAGCCGCAATCAGAGGCCATGTCCGCGATCAACCGCTCGGTCGATCCCCGTCCAAACGGCACAACCTCGACTGGCAACGGAAAAGCGCCGAGCGTTTCAACCCGTTTCGTGTGATCGGCGATGATGATGACGCGGCTCGACGCGACGGCAACGATTTTTTCACGCAACAGAGCCCCGCCACCGCCTTTGATGAGGCGCAGCTCGCTGTCCAGTTCGTCGGCGCCATCGACGGTCAGATCGAGCAATGGGTCGTCTTCGAGCGTCGTAAGCCTGATGCCGAGCGCTGCCGCCTGTGCCCGAGTGGCGTCTGACGTCGGCACACAGACGATATCGAGACCAGCGCGCACCTTTTGGCCGAGCAACTCGACGAATTTCGCAGCCGTCGATCCAGTTCCTAGGCCGATCTTCATTCCCGGTTGCACATGCAGGATCGCGTGCTCCGCTGCCGCTTGCTTCCACTCGTCCGCGCTCATGCCGTCGGGTCTCCGCTTTGATCGTGCTGCACCGGCCGCGCCGAGCGATGTCCCAGCCTCAATCGATCCGGGTGCCGTGATCCTCGTTGCCCTTCTTAGGCCTGGCGCGACATGAAATCCAGCGACGCAGGTCTGTTTGTCGGCTAGGAAATCCACCCATCGGGCGCCGGCCGCGACGCCGTTCGGTGTGCAACCCAAGAGTCGTGACGCGCCATGCATCCTTGGACCCTGGTATTCGATCTTGACGGCACGCTGGTCGATACCGCACCCGACTTGGCTGCTGCGACCAACCACGTCATGGCGACGCTCGGGCTCACTCCGGTTTCTGTCGCCGAGATCCGGCCGTTTGTCGGTCACGGCGCGCTGGCCATGATGTCAGCAGCGGCGGCGACGCACGGTCGCTTGTTGGCGGAGCCAGAACTGCACGATATGTTCAAGATATTTCTTCGCCACTACAGCGCGCATCTTGCCGACAAAAGCCGGCCTTATCCCGATGCCGTTGAAACTCTGCAGCGCTTGCGCGCAACTGGCGCCACGCTCGCCGTTTGCACCAACAAGCTTGAACAACACGCCCGCCAACTGCTTGCGGCACTGGATATGACGGACTTGTTTGCCGCCATCACTGGCCGTGACAGTCTCGCGGTCTACAAGCCTGATCCAGGGCATTTCACTGGCACCGTCGAACGCGCACGCGGGCTGCAGACCCACGCCATCATGATCGGTGATAGCGAGACGGATATCCAAACCGCGAGGGCTGCTCGCGTGCCTGTGGTGGCTGTCGATTTTGGTTACAGCAATGTCCCGGTTTCGACGCTCGGACCCAACGCGATAATTTCGAGCTACCGCGGTCTGGAGCCGGCTTTACGCGGGCTGATGTGAATTCGCCGTGTCACCCGGACCGCAGTCCTCAGTAGGTCAGAACTTTGCTTTCACCCGACATGATCTGTTCGATGAAATGTGCAGCGCCGACGACGCCATGGCATTCCGAGATCATGTCGTCGACGCACATGCCGAACAAATCGAGGCCCGGCGAACAACAGTGAAACTTCACACCGGCTGCGTGCGCGTCTTTGATGAAATCGTGGGCTGTGCGTCCGTCTCCGGCCTTGACGATAATGGACTGTGCGACACCATTTTTCAGCAATTTGGCCGCCAGACCCGTGCAGATGACATCGACGTCGTAGTTCATCGAGGCCGCGACCATCGCCTGAAAGATCGGCGCGGCCACTTCCTCCGGATGACGCGGGTCGGTGTTGGCCATGATGATGATGAGTTTTTGCGACATCGGCGCCTCGTCAACTAATCGCGTGCCAGACCATGAGGTCCGGACGCCATGGCTTCGCAACATCGGCAACCGGCGGCATGGCTTCAGATTTGCCGCGAAATATACCGCCGATACACAAGAATGGATGCGGGCAAAAATACCAAGTCTGCAACGAGCGACGCGAGCAGCGTAATTCCGCACACCATGCCGAAGGTGCGCAACGACGGTAGGTCCGAGAAGATCGTAACGCCCAAACCAAAGGCCAGCACGATCGTCGTCAGAATAATGGCGGGACCGACTAAAACCCGGGCTCTTCGAATAGCCGCGACCGGTGAATCGCCGACGGCTTCCTCGATCCGCAAGCGATTGAGAAAGTGGATCAGCGCATCGACACCAAGGCCGAACACCACCAGAAGGGCGACCACGGACGAAAACTCAAGCCCGCCGCCTTGCAGCCAAAGCACGGCGCCAGACGTCACAACCGGAAACAACCCCGGCAGCAGACTGATCACTCCAACAAACACGGATTTGAAGGCGATCGACAGCAGGATCGCCGCAACCAGCACGCACAGCGGCAAACTCTCGTTGAGCTGCGTGATCATGCGGTGACTGTTGCGCGCCGCAACGGCTGGCAGGCCGGTGACCGAAATCTCGAAGCCGGGATTGGCCGCGCGTACGGGACCAAGCGTTGCATCGACTTTTTCGACGAGTGGGAGAATTTCGCTAGCGTCGACGTCCGGCAGGCGCCCGGTCACGAGCACGGCTTTTTCGTCGCCTTCATCTTTGGCGATGAAACGGCGCACCAAATGGTCGGGCAGCAGGCCAACGTATTTTTTGATAGTCTCGACGTTGTCGTCGCCATTTTCAAGCAGCCAGCGTCTGAGACTCTCGATTGACCAGACGTTGCCAAGCCCCGCCGCAGTCTCGAGGGCTTTATGGGTGGCCGCTATGACGGCCAGCGGACCGGCGTCATAGAGTGTTGCCTCGCCTTTCCATCGGATCATGACGTGAAACGGGTTGGCCCCAGTCAATTTGCTGTCGAGGCGGCCAGACGCATCGAGCGCTTGCTCGCGATCGGGAACCTGATCGGCGAGGCGATAACGCGGTTCGAGTTGCAGATAGGCCGCCGTAAAGATACCAAACAGAGTGAAGCCGAGCAGGGTGTAGGCGCCCGGATGGCGGACCACGCGGTCGACGACGGCGCCGACGAACGTCCCAAGGGCGTCCATCATGCCGTCGGCCGGCGTCGTGTCGCGAGCCAGCTTCTGTTCACTTCGGATAAATAACAGCGCCAGCAGCGGCAACACTGCAACGACGGCGACGAACGAAATGCAAACCGACATGGCGCCAGCCTGACCGAACGTGCGGATCAGGCCTGATTCCGAAAACAGCAGAGCCAAAAACGAAAGCAGCGCGGCGCCGTGGGCCAAAACGCAAGCCGGCCCGACCACTGCGACCGCAAATTTGACCGCCTCGTATTTGGTATCGCCTTCGCGCAACCTGATCCGGATGGCTGACACCATCTGCATGCTGTCGGCAAATCCCATGACCATGATCAATGGCGTCATGACGTTCAAAAACAGGTTGAGTTTGAAATTCATCCAGCCGAGGAGGCCTAGCGACCACGCCACCGCAATCACCGGGGGAACGGCCGCAACCAGCATCAGCGATACGCGGCGGAAAAACACCGCGGCAATGATGGCGCCGAACAAAAGCCCCATGCCATTATAGACAATCTGATCGCGTTCGACGGCGTTGCGGATCTCAAGCTGCATGACCGGCGCACCAGCGAGCCGCACCGTCAATCCTGCCGGCGTCAAATGCTGCTTGGCTGCCTGCTCGATTTCGGCGATGACGACACTCGGCGTGCGCTCCTTCACGACGGCCCGATCCAAGGCCAGCACCATCAAGGACAACTGGCCGTCGTCGGACAGAAATTTACCCTTGACGATATCGTTGGATTTCAGGGCAGCGATCACCGATGGAAGCGCGGCATCGTCGGGCAACTCGTCCGGCACCAGAGGTGCGGCGTAGCCACTTGCATCGGGCTTGGCGCGAGCCGACAGCATCGAAACGATGCCGGACACCCCGTCAACCAGTTGTAAGTCTGCCGCCGTTTCAGCCACGGCTTCGAGACCTTGCCGCGTCAGCAGCTTTTCACCTTCGACAACCACTAGCACGTCGTACTCACTCGACGGAAAACGGCGGTCGATTTCTTCGTATTGGCGAAACTCCGGCGTGTTTGTGCGGAACAATTCAGACAAGCTGTCATCGACCGCGAGACGTGTCACTCCGATCGCCGCCAGCGCGGTCAGGACAGCAATGACAACGGCCGAGATGTAAGGAGCTTTGAGGGCGATCAGCCCGATTTTTTCAAGCCCGAACGTATACAATAACGAACGGCTAGGCTCTTCGGGCTGCAAAATATAACTCCCCCCGACCTCATGCGTCGGACCGCCGCCTGCTCAACGCGCCCACAGCTCGTGCCGCGCGGCCGCTCGAGGCTTACCTCACATATGGCGCCGATCGACATCTCGGACTCGCCGTATTACGGGGCGGACCGTCGCATTCCCCGCCGTTGGGCGCAAGGCCCGGAATTGACGTTGGAAGGTCTTGTGATTGTGCGCGAGAACGGGTTGCTTGGAGGTTCGCGCTGCCACGCCAACACCGCTCGCACCCCTACGTCCTGCCCAATCGCGCGCATGCTGCACCAACCCATCCTTGTCTATGTCCGATCGCACGATCGATACGTCGGGGCGGTCGTGCCGACTGCCTATTTTGCAGGCTGACATTATGTTGACTGCGATGTCGGCGGGCAGCGCCTTGGCGGTGGTTGCGACAGATCCGGCGCGCTTGCCGATTTGACAGCGTTTTGCAACACCGCAAGGGCGGCGCTCAGCACCGTGTTGCGGCCCACCGAACGTCTTGCATTTTGATCAGCTGAACACAGCGGCGATGACGTGCCGGCAAGCGGGCGCACATCGCTCGTCGCAAGCGGTTTCGCCCAGCGGCGCGCCAGGCTTGACAGTGGATGGCCGGCGCTCTCATAACGACGCGTCAGCGACCGGGCGGTTAGCTCAGCGGTAGAGCACACGCTTCACACGCGTGGGGTCATAGGTTCAATCCCTATACCGCCCACCATGACCGCCCACCACGAATGACCGTCTGCTGACGCGCTTCGGACTATGTTTTGCATGCGTCTGCACCAACCCGGCGGCCTCGGCGGACTGCGATCGAACATCCAGGTACATCGGCCGTCGACCTATCCGCGGCGGCTGGCGGTCAACTGGCCATTCGCCGATTCTAACGGCGAATTTTGCGCGTGGGCGGGTTTGATCTGCCACTAAGACGCATGTCGCATGCCAATTAAAGCATCCTGATATGTCAAATATTATTTCGCATCGCGTAGGTGAGCCCTAAAATCGGCGGTGAGCCATTGAGCTCGAATGCATTGAGCGCTTACGGAGATGGCGATGTCGGATGCCGCTGGCGTATTTGACAAGGGCGAAATTGCCTTGATGCGCGAAGCTTATCGCCGTGCCGCTGCCGACTTGCCGAAATCTTCAGCTATTGCGATTTCTCAGACTCGTGATTTCGATGATCAGTTGGCGATCCATATTTTGCGCGAGGTGGCGCGTGGACACATGGATATCACGACCGTCGCGAATCGCGCTGTGGAGGCACTGATGAGTCATTGCGTCACGACGACCGACGTCGCTCAGTCCCTGATTGAGGACTTGGCGAGCCGGTCGCAAATCAACATGCGCAGTGCAGCTCACGCAAATTAGCTTCGCGTCTCGCCGCGCCGACTGCGATCATTCAGATCGCCATCATCCAATCCCAGCCCCTTGGCGGTCGCGTCTCTGTTCGACGGCTTGCGCAAAAAGTACGCGAGCGAGCCGATCAGCACCACCAGCACGGCCGCGAATGTGAAGTAAAACAGCGATGGGACAATCGCTTCATTGGGTTGTGCTGTCTCAGCGACGTCTTGCGCTGCTACTGCAGACGTGAACGCGACGCTGGCGAATAACGCCGGCAATGCCGAATTGATAAAAGCCATGACAGTCTCCGTCTGTGATGTTCATTCACAGCGTCAACGTCAAAAAAAGCCTATAGTTCCGTCATTCGTCGAGCGTCGTTCGTTGCCCTGATTAGGCGGCCCTCACGCATTCAGCGCGATGGGGGTCACGTCTTCGCTGTATACGGTATACATGGGGTCATCCTGAAGGATGACATCCTTGTATTCGCCGTATCCGTTAAAACGCGTCGACATCGCGCGCGCATAGGCACCAAGGTTGCCAATTTCGATGTAATCGCCTTCCTTGATTGATGCGGGCAGCATAAATGGCCCTTTCATGTGATCGATGGAATCGCAGGTCGGCCCCCAGAATTCGAACGGCACGAGCGCTTCGCCCGGGTCAAGATCGGCCCGGATCAACTTCACCGGAAACGAAAAATCTAAATGAGCAGCGTCGAACAGCGCGCCATACGCGCCGTCGTTGATGTATAGACTGTTGTCCTTACGCAGATCGACTTTGACGATCAGGCTCTCGGCCTCCGCCACAAGCGCGCGACCCGGTTCGCAAATCAGCCGGCAATGCTCAGTCACCGGCATTTTATCCATTGACGTCTTGATGACGTCGATGAAATCCGACAATCGCGAGGGAATGCTGTCGTTGTATCGCGACGGGAACCCGCCGCCAACATCGATAGCATCCACCACCACGCCGGCTTTGACGATCAGCGACTTGGCCTCTTCAAAGGCCATTGCAAAGGCATCCGGCGTCGTCGTCTGCGAGCCGACGTGAAAAGTTATGCCAAGCTCATCCGCGACCTGCCGGGTTTTCACCAGAAGTCGCTGGGCTTTCTGTCCCGAGATGCCGAACTTATGTTCGAGCGGCACGCGGCTATTCTTGGCCGGAACCGAGATGCGTACAAACAGCTCCAAGTCTTTGGCACCATCGGTTTCCTCGACAATTTTCTGCAACTCGTCCTCGCTGTCGAGAGCGAAGCATTTGATGTCGTAATCGAAGTAGGCTTTGCGAATGGCGTGCCGCGCTTTCACCGGATGCATGAAATGCAGACGAACGCCCGGGATCGTTGCTGCGTCTTCCAATTCGGCGACGGAGGCGACGTCAAACTGCGTGATGCCTGCGCCATAGAGTGCGCCAAGCAAAAACACCGAGCTGTTGGCTTTGTAGGCGTAAGCGATTTCGCCTGGAAAATTGTTGATGAACCACCGCGCGGCACGCCCAGCGGCGTGGGGGCGGGCGGCGAAGACCGGCAAATCCGGCTTCAACGCCGTGACCATGTCGAGCGCCGATCGGAATTTTTCCATCGCGATATTACCTCCACCGTGGCGGTTGTTTGCCGCTGTGAATGATTACGCGCACATGCGCCAAAACGATCGCTGCATTTAGGGTTTCCGGTCACTTCTGTAAAGGCGTCTGGCGCCACGTCGCCCGACAACGATTAATCAGGGCTTGCGACCAGACGTTCGTGAGCAGCGCTAACCCTGCCCAACTTTGCGGCACTAACACAGTCGATGATGAGATCGTGTGACAGAGCAGCGTCAACGATGCCGCCGGTCGTGCGCGCCGTCGTGAGGTGCCGAGGTTGCAAGACGCCGTTGTCCAGTCGCCTTGCACTTGCCTTCACCCTTGCCGTTGGCGGCTTCTTGATCGGCTTCGCCCTCGGTGTGGGGCGCCGCCGGCCAACTATCGCGTCATGGGTGCAATCTCCGTCTGGCGACTGATCGGCGACATCGTGCGGCCGAGCGCGACGGCTTTAGCGGCAGCGGTGGCGATCACCGGTGCGCAAGGGTTGAGTGCTGCCGGTGTCGTCGCGTTGAGCCCGCGTATGGATTGGTTTGGATGACTCATCGGCGACACAATCATCGCCGGTGTTGCGTTGGCGCATGACGACCGGTCTCGTAACGTCACGTGAACCGCCATCAATTTTCGCCAATGACCAGGACGGCGCGGCCATCGCGCAAAGTTCCGGCGGGTAATGTCATCGCCGGCGTCTCAACGCGCGGCTCTCGCGATCGACGGCGACGCTGCGCTTCAGCCCGTGCGGCCTTTGCTTGTTCGACCTTTTGTGGATTGGCCCGCAAGTCGGCTTCGGTTTCAATCGTATCTCGGATGAAATTTTCCCAATTTCCCAGAACCGTAAATTTCTGGCGCTCGAAATCGTGTTCGATACCCGCCGGTGGCGCCGGTGAGATTGAGCATCGCGCCAGCAATGTTTCGGCCGTCGTCGACTTGAAGCGCAGCTGATAGGGCGCGTTGACGCTTGGCACGGCAATCGCCCGGTGCGCGTCCAAGCGGTTCTCGGGCTCAAAATCATTTGGGAAAAGTACGGTCGCTTGTCCCTCATCATTGACGCTGACGATCGTCAAGTAACAGTCTCTGTCGGCTTCAACCTTGATACCGATCAGATCATTTCGCGACGGACGGGGCGTATCGAGCCACATGCTCAAACCGATTTCGCTTTGGACATCCCGCAGAAATCCGCCTGAATCAGCCTGCGCACTCGGCGCATCGCGGCCCGACATTAAAGCAAACAGCCGGTTGAGTTCCCCTCTCGACAAACTTCCGTGCTGAAGTCGACGGGCAAGAGGCGCCGCGTCTCCCGTGGTTTTTGTCAGCAGCTCAATAAACTTGTCTCGGGCCAGTCCGGATTGAGACAGCGCTGCCGTAAAACTGGTGGCGGCGTGGTAGCGGGCGGCCAATGCCGTTACCGGTTCCTCGCCGCCAAGCCGCAACGACGGATCAATGCCGGCCGTCACCATGGCATTGCGATAGCGTTCGTTGTCGCCGCTGATGAGCAGCGACAATTCACTGTCGCTCGAATAGAGCTGCAGTGCGGCTGCTTTGACGTCGCTGGCAAGCGCCGCTGGTTCGGCGGCGGCATAAGCGCGAAACGCGTCTTTCACACCGATCACCCCCGACGCGTGACAGGCGAAACATTGCGAGCCGGGTGTCGTACCAGGCTCGCTGCCGGACATGCCGTCGCCAGAAAACGCCGCCTCGACACCGGGGATCACCCGCTCGATGCGATTGCCGGCGGCGTCGAACAAGGCGCTTGCGAGAAACCCGTTCGGCAACGCAAAGAGCGCTCGGATCTGATCCGGCTTAAAAGGAGTTGAAATGCTTGGCGTTCGCTTTGGACCGAGCGGATAAGCAAAAAGGTTCTGCTCATCGAGACTGGTGGCGAAATCGTAAACAAGCCAAAATCCACCGAGCGCGCCTGGATGACGTTCCGACAAACGATTTCCGCGCGTGACTGCACTTGCGCGGATGGTTGCCCGGCGCGCACTTCCGGTGCGAAGGTTGCGCTCCATATCGACACCGCTCAAGCGCGCCAACTCTTGGAGCGTGCCCGGCAGCCGCAGAAGCTTGTAATAAAGTGGAGGTTTGGAGATGGCGGCGGCCAGCCAATCACCGGCAGCGATCGGAGCCCCCGTACCGGCGCGATCGAGCACGTCGCTAGCGAGCGGAGCGCCAAGCTGTGGTGGGGCGCCACGCAGCAGCGCCTCCCAATCCGCTGCGACCCACCCGAGATCGGCCAGCTTGAAAGAATACAGCGTGCCGCTTGGATCGAGCGGCGTCAGCGTCACCACCTCGGGCGACCAAGACACGCCGTTGAGAACTTTGGTTAAGGCTTGGCGATAACCCGCCATTTCGCTGACCGAGGCGCAGGCGTTGAACAGATGCGCGAGCGACACAAAGCGCAGATCGCGTGCGCCGTCTCGCTCCACCGTCTGGGCATCGCGAACCAGCGTTTCGATGGCGGCAGCCGTGACGGGTGCTCGCGCATGACAGGCTTGAACGCCGCTACCGAGATCGGCAATCCATTCCCGCACGGCTTCGACATCCTCCGGCTTCGGTTCTGTCGCAGACGCGGCATCGGCGTAAACGTCGAGCGGCGCATGACGGGTGGCGAGAATGTCGTACAGGCGCGAGGCATCAGGCAGGCCGGGGCGAACGAGCACTGGATCGCGCATCAACTGATCGACATCCAGGATGTTGGCCAATCCGCCTGACGGCCGCAGGCGTTCGGTGCGGCCGACCTGATGGCAACGCACACAATGGTTTTCAAACACTGCATAGGCCTTTGCGGCCCGCGCTTCGTCAGGTCGCGGCGGGACCGTTACCTCGTCGGCCGTTGTTGAGGTGATCGCGGGTGGCGCAGCGGCCGGTACTGCGGGGTCGTTGCCAGCCGCCGTTGCCGTTGCCGGTGCCGCCGCTGCCGAGTCCGTCGATCGAGGATCGCCAGAGGGTTGCGCTGAGACTTGCCGAACTGGGTAGGCGAGGGCTAACGCCGCGATTGCGCCACCGATCAGGAGCGCACGTCGCCATCGAAGGCGCGCGAATATCCTGTCTAAGCCGAGCATTTTTCCTCTGAGTTCCCCCCGCGAGCGGTTTGCGGCCCGCACCATATGCGGCGATATTGGCAAAGCCTAGACCGTGCCTTGGACCACACCTATCGCGGCGACGCCCCCGATTGGGGTCGCACAGCCCGCTGTTGGTCGCACTGCTTCCGCCAAACCGACGTGCTGGCACATAGACGTCGCTTGACGATTGAGCTTTCTACTTCGTTGCCCAAACAGTTATTTTATCGGCGAACACGATCCGATCGCCACAAGATCAACCGCACGGAAAGAATCCCACAACGATGCAACCAGGATTGCAATCCGGCGGCGGCGCGCTGATTTCGCAACTGACGACCGAGGGCGTCAAGCATCTGTTCATGGTGCCGGGCGAAAGCTTCCTGGCGGTGCTCGACGCCTTGCACGGCTCGTCCGCGATCCGACCGATCACCTGCCGTCATGAATCAGCGGCCGCCATGATGGCGGAAGCCACCGGAAAACTGACCGGTGAGCCGGGCGTCGCCATCGTGACGCGAGGGCCAGGCGCGGCCAACGCGCTGTCGGGTGTTTATATCGCCCAGCAAGATGCGTCGCCGATGCTCCTCCTGGTCGGCATGCCACCGCGCGCTATGGCGCAACGCGCAGCCTTCCAGTCGATCGATTTGACCGCAGTGTTTGCGCCGCTGACCAAGTGGTGCGCCATCGTTCCCAGTGCCTCGGCAGTGCCGGAGTTCATCCGTCGCGCCATGCAGATTGCGCGTTCGGATCGGCCGGGTCCGGTTGTGCTGGGGTTGCCGGAGGATGTGCTGGCGGAAGCCACCGATGCCGCCACACGCGTCAAGCCAATGCCCGCACATCTGCCGGTCGGCCCCGACGCACGCCGGCATATCGCAAGGACGTTGGCTCATGCAGCACGGCCGGTCATCATCGTCGGCGGCGGCACGTGGTCACCGGCGGCGAGCGTCGCGCTGGCACAGTTCGCCGATCGATTTGACATCCCGATCGTCACCAGTTTTCGGCGTCAGGCACATGTCGACAATCGCCTCGGCAGTTACATCGGACACGCCGGGCTCGGCATGGACGAGCGGTTGCGCGCTGCCTTGAACATCGCCGATTGCGTCATCGCACTCGGCTCCAGGCTTGGCGACGTCACGACGAATGGCTTCTCACTGTTTACCGGCCGCGATCGGAGCCAAAAATTGCTTCTGATTTCGGCGGATGCGGATGCTTTCGCTGTCACGTATCCGCACGCGCACCGCATGACGGCCTGCCCGATGGCGGCCGCAGCGATGTTGGCGTCGTTGCCGCGGCCTCCGAAATCGCCGCGCTGGAAAATCTGGCGCCGCGATTTACGGCAGGCCTATATCGCAAGCGCGACGCCGCAAGCGACACCCAGCGCGGTTCAAATGGAACAGATCGTGATGGAGCTATCGAATACTTTGCCGGAAGGCGCCATCATCACCAATGGCGCTGGTAATTACGCAGCGTTTTTGCATCGCTATTTCGTCTATAAAACGTATCCCTCACAGCTGGCCCCCATTTCAGGGTCCATGGGCTATGGACTGCCGGCCGCCATAGCGGCAAAACTGGCTCATCCGGAAACAACCGTCATCGCGATGGCCGGCGACGGTTGCTATCAAATGACGTCGCAGGACCTCGCCACGGCCGTGCAGTTTGCTGTGCCCCTCGTCGTCATTATCGCCAACAATGGCGCACTCGGGACCATCCGCATGCACCAGGAGCAGGCGTATCCGGGTCGCGTCATCGCAACTAGCTTGATGAACCCCGATTTTACAGATCAGGCGCGGGCCGCCGGCGCAGCGGCATGGCGCGTGGCGCGAACTGCCGATTTTACCGTGGCTCTTCGTGAAGCCCTCGCCGTTTCCAACGAGCAGCAGCGGCCCGCCGTGATTGAATTGATGCTTGATATCGAAGCCATTTCACCGCACGCGACAATAACCGGTTTGCGCGCACGCAATTAAAGACCGAAACTTGGCCGAATTAACGAGTGTCAATAAAGTGCTAATTTAACGCTTTGGGAATTAGCCATGTGCCGTCGTCCAGTTAGACTAACAAATCCCTATAGGTTATAAGTTCCTTACCCGAATACATCACCCGAAAGTGGGCGCCGATGGATCTAGAAGCCGCAAAAATTGCAAACGCCGTTGCGGGTCGCTGGACAAAGGCTGGCATGCTGGCGTGTTTTGTATTGGCTTGCGGTTGGCTTTTAACATCACTGGCACTCGCTGATCGCACGAACGCAGTACCGTCTTCTACATCTTTGGCCCACTCCTGATCTCAATTCGTCGATCTCCCAATTCCCCCTCCACTGACCACTCTCGACGCTCGACCAGGGCCCCTCACCGAAAGGTGTGGGGCCCTCTCCCATTTGGCGGCACAATTGCAATTGATAGGCTAAATGCGCATTAACGCGCGCCGGAGCCCTTGACGATCACGACATAGCCGGCCCGCCGCAATTCCTCGACCACATGGCTGAGATGGGCGCTGTCGCGGGTTTCAACGACCAGGTGAAGCTCCGTGCCCTTGGCCGGCACATCGGTAAACACGCGCTGATGATAAACTTCGACGACGTTCGAACCTGCGTCGCCGATCACACCGGCAACGCGGGCCAATTGGCCCGGCCGATCTGGGATATCGATGGCGAGGCGCGACAGCCTGCCGTCGCGGGCAAGTTCGCGCGTCAGCACGCTTGCTAGAAGGCGCGTATCGATATTGCCGCCGCAGAGCACCAGTCCGACCTTGCGGCCTTTGTAGCGATGCGTATCGGCCAGCATGGCTGCGAGACCGGCCGCACCGGCACCCTCGACAACGGTCTTTTCGATGGTAATGAGAAGCGTAATGGCGCGCTCTAGATCGGCTTCCGAAACCAGCACGATATCGTCGACGAGTAGATCGATGATGGCGCGCGCGATCGCGCCTGGGTGCGTGACGGCGATGCCCTCCGCAAGCGTGTCACCTCCGACCGGCAGCGATGAGCCTTTCACGGCGTTGAGCATGGATGGATAGAGCTGCGCCTCGACACCGACGATGCGAATGTCCGGATTGAGCGCCTTCGCAGCCACCGCCATGCCGGCAATCAAACCACCGCCCCCGATCGGAATGATCAGCGTATCGAGCTCAGGCCGCCGCGCCAGCATTTCGAGCGCGACGGTGCCTTGGCCGGCGATGACGGCTGCATCGTCGTAGGGGTGAATGAACGTCAAGCCATGGTCATTGCCGTAGCTTCGGGCAAAGCGTGCGGCATCTTCAAGGCTCTGGCCCTCCAGTATCACCGTCGCCCCATGACTACGCGTATTCTCGACTTTGATCGTGGGTGTCCAGGCCGGCATCACGATGGTTGCCGGGATATTGAGCCTGCGCGCGTGATACGCCACACCTTGCGCGTGGTTGCCGGCCGACATAGCGATCACGCCAGCCGCGCGCTCGGCGTCCGTGAGAGTGGCTAACCTGTTTAACGCACCGCGTTCTTTAAACGACGCGGTAAATTGCTGGTTCTCGAATTTCAGCCAGACCTCAGCACCGGTGATGGTTCCGAGCGTTTGGCTTGGCGCGAAGGGCGTGTCGAAAACCGCTCCGGCGACCCGCTCCGATGCCGCCCGCACATCGGCCAGCGTGACCGGCAACGTCGACAGCGACGTCTTGCTGCGAACAATGCTCATGGACGTGACGCGCTCCTTGCCAACCTTTGCGCTCATGCGACGCGCCGAATCCATTTCTTTACCAATCTAGCCCGCCAGCACGCTCCCGGCATCGGGAATTGTGCAGGCCTCGACAAAGGCCGAAGCGGAACTAACTTTCGAGAATTCGCCAGCGGCACCACGCGCCAATATCGTCGCTGCAAAGAACCGCGTATAAGCGCCGCCGTACCGCCGACACGCGATTTGAATTCACCGATCAGTGTGGGCCGCGCAATCGCCACGACGATGAACCAGGATAGGGTGTGATGGCAAAAACGGCTTGGATCGGATTGGGCGTCATGGGCGCACCGATGGCAGCGTTCTTGATCAGCCGCGGACACCATGACGTCGCGGCTTACAATCGTACCGCACGCAAGGCTGACGCGTGGCTCGCGCAAAATACTGGCGGCACAACCGCTTCGAGTCCGGCGACAGCGGCTAAGGACGCGCAATTTGTATTTTCCTGCGTCGGCAACGATGACGACCTGCGCTCGGTGACGATCGGACCCGATGGCGCGTTCTCGACCATGCTCCCGGGGTCAATATTCGTCGATCACACCACAGCCTCGGCTGACGTCGCGCGAGAACTCGCCGAAGTTGCCAGCAAACGCGGCATCGCATTTCTCGATTGTCCAGTGTCGGGAGGGCAATCGGGTGCAGAGGCTGGAACCTTGACCGTGATGGCGGGCGGCGACGACGCAGCCTTCGCCGCCGCTCAACCTCTCATCGGTTGCTATGCCAAATCGATGCGCCGCATCGGTCCGTCTGGTTCTGGTCAACTGACCAAAATGGTCAATCAGATTGCGGTCGCCGGCGTCGTGCAGGGACTAGCTGAAGCCATTCATTTTGCCGAACGCGCCGGGCTCGATATCGAAGCCGTCATCGCCACTATTTCGAAAGGGGCAGCGCAATCTTGGCAAATGGAAAATCGCTGGAAGACGATGCACGCGCGAACATTCGATTTCGGCTTTGCCGTCGATTGGATGCGCAAAGACTTGGCACTTTGCCAGCGCGAAGCCGAGCGCAACGGTGCCTCACTGCCGGTCGCGTCGTTGATCGATACCTACTATGCCGACGTGCAAGCGGCGGGTGGCAGCCGTTGGGATACGTCAAGTCTGATTGTGCGTTTCGACGCTGCACTGAGAGATGGCGCGAAGCCCCGCTGACGCATCGCTTTAGGCTACTGTTCGTTCCGCACGCGGTTCATGGCGCAACTGGGCGAACTGCAACGGAAGGGCCGTGGTGTATTTGATCTGCTCCATGGCAAACGCCGACGAAACTTTGGCGATGTCGACGCGGCTAATCAGGCGCTTATAAAAGGCATCGTAGGCGGCGATGTCCGGAACTGCGACGCGCAGAAGGTAATCGACCTCGCCGGACATCCGATAAAATTCGATGACTTCGGGAAAATCGGCCACCGCCGAGTGAAACTTTTCGAGCCACGCGTGCGAGTGCTGATCGGTCTTGATCGACACAAAGACCGTCACGCCGGCATTGACCTGCTGCGCGTCGAGGATGGCCACCCGGCGCTGAATAATGCCAGCCTCTTCGAGCTTTTGGACACGGCGCCAGCATGGCGTTGTCGATAGCCCCACTTCCTTGCCGATCTCCGCCACCGGTCGCGTGCAATCGATTTGCAGTATCCGTAGGATTTTGACGTCCATATCATCCAGCATTGCCGTTCTCATGGAACTGAATTTTCATGTTTTTGCATTTGAAAAAATGCTATTCTTTATCATTGCCGTGTCAACCGGAAATTTAGTATTTTTTTTCAAGATTCGGTCGGCTGCGCTTGTGCGCCTCTGGCGCGACGATCTCGACGATCAATCCGATCTCGCCGGCTGGCTCACACCGGGTGATCATGGGCGGTCCGTGCCATCGGTTAGCGACGCGCCGGTGCCGGTCCAGGCCGACAAGCAACAGGCCCCGGCTGAACGCGCCATCAAGCTCGCGCGCTTGGGCGCTGCGAGACAGCGCGGTGCCATCTCGCGATATTTGTCAGGCTATCAGCTACCGCGAGCCTAGCAGCCTTCATGAAATCGATCGCCACCCATGCGGTGATGTCGGCGATCGAAAACATCTCGCCCGCAATGAACGGCGCCGTCGCAAGTTGAGCGTCGATCCTATTCAACTCGATTGCAACCTTGTGCCGGTTGGCCTCCGCCCATTCGACGATTTGCGGCTGCTCAAAGGCCGCCATTTTCGCACTCGAATGGCGCACAACCTGCGCGACATGCTGAAATAGCCCGAGTTCGATCCGCCGGTTCCACATCTCGATCGTCGCCCGCGTGTACGCGTCGTTGCCAAACAGCGCAGGCGTAGGATAAAGTTCTTCGAAATAACGGCAAATGGCGACGCTTTCCGACAGCGTCCGTCCGTCGTCAAGCACCAGTATCGGCACCCGCATCCACGGATTCATGGCGCGAATATCGGCGGCGGCCAGTTCACCTCGCATCATATCGCGCTCTTCGAATTCAACAGACACCGACTTTTCGGCGAGGAAGATGCGAACGCGTCGCGGGTTTGGAGCACGTTTGGTTTCAATGATGCGCATGGATGTCAAACCGAGCCTCGACGAATGATCGTTAGCCTCCCGCATGATGGGCATCGCGCCATTCCCGCGGGCGCTGGAACTCGCTGCCCCATAACCCACGTTTGCGAACTTTAGCTTCGCCTTCTTCACGCACGTACCCACCGTATGCGACCGCCAATCCGGCAGCGACCATGCCGGCGTTCAGGTCGCGGCCGCCAGCTGTGCATCGCGACAGAAATCTGGAAAAGCGGTCGCGCTCAAGCACGCTACATTTGACCACGTCGTGACCGATGAGGCGGACCAATTCACGCCGCGAATCTTCGCCGCAGGCCCAGACGGAACTGTTCCGCCGGCATGTCTGGCGGCCCTCAGGTGCGTCGATGCCTTGCAGGCGAACCTCGTCTTGACCAACGCGAAGGCTATCTCCATCGATCGGGTGCCCGACGCCAGAGATTTGTTCAGGAAGCGGGCCACGTGCCGACGGCGCAGTTGAGTTTGGTATATAATCGCGACCAAAGACAGCCACCACGATGAGCATAATGAGGCTCACGATCCATCGCGCCAATCCTTGCCGATTCATTTGACGTTTTCGTTGCATGTCGCACCCTTCGTTCAATATTCGCTCAGCGCTGAACGTGTCGTTAAGCGTTAATTTATCGAAATCCTGTCACGTTGCGATCGACGTGCGAAGCGCTCCGGCGGGGCGCTCAATGGGATAACTGCGGCTTCATGCGCGACAACGCTGACATCGCTGAGACGATGGTACCGCCCGGCCGGCCTCGCCCTGCCCGGGCCAAAAAGGCCGAGGACGGTCTGAAAGCCTATCGTGATCGCTTGACGCACGGAACGACGAACAAGCCAGAGTTCGAGTACGAGCTTTTGGTCATGTTTGCGCGCAACGAGATCAGCGCCCCGTTCGCCATGCCGGCGCTGTGCTTTATCTTCTACATCACATCGATGTTCTGGGCGTCGTTTGTCGAAGCTACATTATGGATTGCAATCGTATCGATGGCAAAGGTCTACATGCTGGACCAATGCCGCAAGCTGCTCGCCGCGCCCCGCGCCGACGTCAACGTCGGAGAATGGCGCGGCCACTTCACTCGGATCGAGTTTTTAAACGGGCTGGCGTTGGCTGCGTTTGCGCTCATTGGGATTTACAACGGCAACGTCGGTCATCCCAGCGCGACGTTCTCGTCCCACGTCTTCATTTTCGCGACGTTGATGGTCGTGCTGGCCATCCGTATGACGTTTGCTTCAACGCTGACGAGCGTGTTTTTGGCTGGGTCTGTCCCGATGACACTCGCCGTTGCCGGGCGGCTATTCTCACTCGGTGACCCGTTCTATTTCGCTCTTGCCTCGATGGCCGTCGGCATTCACGTTTTCTTCGTGTACCTGGCGCGCGGTCTGCATTCGACGGCACTCTCGATGGTCGAATATCGTGCAGTCAAAGACGGCCTCATCTCAGAGCTCGAAGAGGCGACGGCAATTTCCGATGAATCGCGCCGCCGCGCGGAAGCCGCCAACAAAGCGAAATCCCGTTTCCTCGCAACCATGAGCCATGAACTCCGCACGCCGTTGAACGCCATCATGGGGTTCTCGGAGGTCATGGAGAAAGAACTTCTCGGACCGATCGGCAGCGACACCTATCGCGAATATTCACGCAACATCTATTCGAGCGGCAATCACCTTCTGCACATCATCAACGAAATTCTCGATCTGTCGCGCATCGAGGCGGGCCGCTATGATCTGCACGAAGAAACGTTTCACTTGGTCGACATCATCGAAGACTGCGAACGTTTAATCAAAATACGGGCCGATGCCAAAGGCCTGCAGATCGTCGAGGAATTCGCCGACGATCTGCCGCAAGTGTGGGCCGATCCGCGCGCCATGCGCCAAATCTGTTTAAATCTTTTGTCGAATGCGCTGAAGTTCACGCCAAAAGGCGGCCGCATCACAATTGTGGTTGGCCACACGGAAAATGGCGGTCAGTACGTCTGCGTGCGTGACACGGGACCTGGCATTCCAAAAGAAGAAATTCCCCGCGTTCTGCAAGCATTCGGCCAAGGTTCATTGGCGCACGAATCGGCGGAGGGTGGGACTGGGCTCGGCCTCCCCATCGTGCAAAATCTGATCCAGCTGCATGGCGGCACATTCGACCTGCAATCGGAATTGCGAAAGGGCACCGAAGTCATCGTCTCGCTACCGCGTCAGCGCGTGTTGCATCCCATGCAGCCCCTGCAACCGCTCGGCCAGGAAAGCCATCGCGGCGCGTCTGTCGCTCTGCCCCGCTCCACCCGTCAACCGCGCCTCAAAACGACGGCGTCGCCCTACGGCCGTAGTGAGCCGTATCGTTCGGCCGGTGTGCGTTAATCACCTCTTGTCGCGGCGACCTCGGCGACCTATTCAGCAGGCTCGGGCCTGACCGGATAACCCGAAGGGCTTGAACGTTACAGACGCAAGCGAGACGCACCGCACCATGGACTCCCCATGCATCAAAATTTGCGCGATCGATGAAAGCCGTGGACTTTGTCTCGGCTGCGGGCGGACCCGCGCCGAAATCGCTCGCTGGACGTCGTACTCCGACAGCCAGCGCCGAAACATCATGATGACCTTAGCGCAACGCCTCACCGATTGCGGCGCGCCGCTCGTCGCTTCCACGCCGTCAGATATTACCAACTGAGAGGCTGCGCATGCTAGCCTGGCTCGTCCTCATTATCGTCGGACTCTCAGGACTATTTTTTGCGGCTGAGAGCAACGGACTGTCTGGGAGTGCATCGAGTGGTGTGATCGCTGGCCTGTGCGCCGCCGGCGCGCTGGCATTCGTCTACGTTCTCACCTTCAGCACGCCGGCGGGTGACGAACAGCCATGGTGGCGCCGCCTCACCACAGTCGCCGCCATAGTGGCTCTCGGCGCCGCATGCTTGCCATTACTGCGCTCGCAAGGATTACTCGATCTCGCACCAGTTCGCCCGTCAGCGGTTACGACATCAGATGTCACCGCCTCGCCGACGGGTCCGGTCGCCGTCCGGCTTCGGCGCTCCGCCGACGGCCGTTTCTCAACCCGCGCGCTGATCAACGGCGTCGCCATTGACGTCGTCGTCGACACCGGCGCCACGAGTGTGATGTTGCGGGCGTCCGACGCCGATGCTGCCGGTCTCGAAACTGCGAACCTGACATACGATACTGCGATTTCAACCGCCAACGGCACGACTTACGTTGCAACAGCGCGGCTGAGATCGGTCCAGGTTGGACTGCTGCACATCGGCGACGTTGACGTGCTGGTGGCAAAGCCTGGAAGTCTTAACGAAAGCTTGCTCGGTAGCAGTTTTTTAAGACGTTTAAGTTCCTATGATCTGACCGGAGAGTTCATCACTCTTCGCAATTGAGCGGCCAAAATTCGCGGTCGCGTCGTCAGTCTTAGGGCCTCGTGTCATGCGCGTCTCATCCGGAACGGTCAGCCTGTTTTCGTCCGTCGCGTTCGCGTTGGGCGGAGCCGGCGCAGTGGCTTACGCTCTGAATAATCCGGCTGATGCCAATGCCGTCGTGCGCAAAGTCTTTGCTATTCCAGACAACGAAAGTCTCTGGCCGCGCCAGATTGCTTCGCAACTCCCAGCATCGGCCGAACCCGAGACCGACACCGAAAACCCACCCCGTCAAGATACTGGCGATGTGTCCTTGCGTGCTACCAGCAACGGTCATTTTCAGAGCGATGCAGAGGTCAACGGCCGCAGCATCGATGTATTGGTCGATACCGGCGCAACGCTCGTCGCTCTCACCTACGAAGACGCGGAACGCGCTGGCATTTACCTGCGGCCGTCGGACTTCACGCAGTCCGTCTCGACGGCCAACGGTATCGCCAAGGTCGCACCGGTGACGATCAGCAGCATTTCCATTGGATCGATCACCGTCCGCAACGTTCAAGCCGCAGTCTGTGAACGGGGCAAGCTGCAGCAGACCTTGCTCGGCATGTCGTTCTTGAGCCGTCTCTCCCGCGTCGATATGCGCGCCGGAATACTCGTCCTTCACGACTAAAAACGCGCAAGCGTTCATCTCGGCGCCATGGTGTCGCTGTTGGGAACACTGCCGCACGCGCGTCGTTCACTCGAACGTCGACATTGGCCACTGCAGATAACTGCAATATGGTCCGCGGCGGGACATCAAAAGGGACCATTTCATGCTGCCAAAGCCACGCGCAGATTTGAAGCCGAACACGGCTGATTTCGAGCGTATCGCGCTCGTCAAGCCGAACGGCTTTCGCGAATACGATGCCCGCTGGCTGTTTCCCGAAGAGATCAACCTCATGGGTCTCAACGCCGTCGGCATGGGACTGGCGACCATGTTTGCTCGCCGTGGCGTGCCGAAACGTATTATCGTCGGCCACGATTTTCGCTGGTACTCGGGCAGCGTCAAGCAAGCGTTGATGACCGGGCTTCTCGCGGGCGGATGCGAAGTCCATGACATTGGTCTGGCGTTATCTCCAATGGCGTACTTCGCCCAGTTCGCGCTCGACGTCGAAGGCGTCGCGATGGTCACCGCCAGCCACAACGACAATGGCTGGACCGGGATCAAAATGGGTCTTTCACGGCCACTGACCTTTGGCCCCGACGATATGCTTCAGTTGAAAGACATTGTTCTCAACGGCGATTTCGAAACCAAGTCCGGCGGCCGCTACGTGTTCCACGCCGATATGGCGGACCGCTACATCGCGTCACTGACGGATCGGCCGAAACTCAAGCGCAAGCTCAAAGTGGTTTGCGCCTGCGGCAATGGCACGGCCGGCGCATTCGCGCCAAAAGTGCTCGCCGCTGTCGGCTGCGATGTCGTCCCGTTGCATACCGATCTCGACCATTCGTTTCCGCATCATAATCCCAACCCCGAAGACATGGCGATGCTGCGCGCCGTCTCGGCCAAAGTTCTTGAGACACGCGCCGATGTCGGCTTGGCGTTTGACGGTGACGGCGATCGCTGCGGTGTCGTCGCCAACGATGGCCACGAGATCTTCGCCGACAAAGTCGGTGTCATGTTGGCGCGCGATCTCTCGGCCATTTACAAAAACGCCAAATTCGTTGTCGACGTGAAATCGACCGGCCTATTTACGACAGATCCGGTTTTGATCGCCAACGGTGCGACGACAGCCTATTGGAAGACCGGCCATAGCTACATCAAACGCTATAATTTTGAACACAAAACATTGGTCGGTTTCGAAAAGTCGGGCCACTTCTTTTTCAACACGCCGCTCGGGCGCGGCTACGATGACGGCATCGTCGCGGGCTTAGCCGTGTGCGACATGCTTGAGCGGGCACCCGACAAAACCATGGTCGACTTGCGTGAAGCCTTGCCGAAGACTTGGGGCTCGCCCACCATGTCGCCGCATTGCGGTGATGACGTCAAATATGGCGTCGTTGATCGTGTGATTACCCACTACAAAAACAAATTCGCGGCCAACGAGCGTATTGCCGGCCAGAAAATCCGCGAGCTGATTACGGTCAACGGCGTGCGCGTCGTCCTCGAGGACGGAACTTGGGGCTTGATCCGCGCCTCGTCGAACAAGCCGGAATTGGTCGTGGTGGTCGAGAGCCCGACCACGGAAGCCAACATGAAAGCGATTTTTCGCGACCTCGACCAGTTGCTTGCGACCATGCCGGAAGTCGGTGCCTACAATCAAAAGATCGCCGTCTAGATTTTTTAGGCGAGCAGTGTCCATAAGAAGCGCGCGACGACGGCCGCGAGAAAAATCGCGAACGCGATTTCGAGACTGCGTTTCGAGATCGTGTGCGCCGCTGCGACGCCAAACGGCGCCGCAAAAATTGCCAGCGGCATGATCAGTACGGCGGCGGCGCTGACATATCCGAGCGAATATGGCGGCAGGCCGGCGACGTTCCATCCGCTGACCACATAGCCAATCAAGCCGGGGATGGCGATGATCGGACCGATACCGGTTGCGGTCCCGACGGCCTGCAAGAGTGAGCGCCCGTGCAGCGTCAGAAGCGGGACTGTAAACGTGGCGCCGCCAATGCCCATCAACGTCGATACGAGACCGATCGCAAACGCCGCGGCTTCCAGCCATGGGGCCGCCGGAAGTCGATCGGCAATGCGCCAGTCATCGCGCCCGAGCGCCATCTTGATGGCGAGCGCCGACCCGAATACGACCCACACCCAGCGCAATGCAGCGCTGCTCGCTGAGCTCGCAAGCACCACGCCGACGCCGACACCCGCAACGATCCATGGTCCCATCCGGCGAACCACAGCGCCATCGACCGAGCCGCGTGCCTGGTGCGCGGCAAGCGATCGCAAGACGGTCGGTGCAATGACGGCAAGCGTCGTGCCAAGAGTGAGATGCATGCGAACGTCTTCCGCCACACCGGCAGCACCGAAGGCTTCGTAGAGCACTGGCACTAAGACGCCGCCGCCGCCGATACCGAGCAGGCCGGACAGAAATCCGGCGAGCAGACCTGCTACCGCCAATCCGGCAACGAGCGGACCCCAACCGGTTGTCAATGCGAGTATGGTCTGTGACGCGGCATCCATGGCGTCCTCACGCGGCTCCGAGAAGCGCCGATCGCCGGGCACGCTGCGCTTCGACAATATCGCGGGCCTCGGCCAAGACCGACGCCGCAGCGCCCGCTCGCGTCGCATGTTCGCTGAGGTAACGCCGGAATAACCGTCCGCCGGGTTCGCCGTGATAGAGGCCGAGCACGTGGCGCGTGACGTTCGAAAGCCGGCCTCCTTGCGCGATGTGCGCGTCGATATAGGGCAGCAGCGCCGAGATGACATCAGCGCGTTGACGGCTCGGGCGAGCTTCGCCAAAGACCTTTCGGTCAACATCGGCGAGGATGAACGGATCGTGATACGCGGCACGACCGAGCATGACACCGTCAACATGTTCGAGATGCCGCAAGCTTGCGTCGAGTGACTCGACGCCGCCATTGATCACGATCGTCAATTGCGGCCGAGCCACCTTCAATCGATAAACTCGATCATAATTCAGCGGCGGAATTTCACGATTCTCCTTCGGAGAAAGCCCCTGAAGCAAGGCTTTGCGCGCGTGCACCACAAACGTCGTACAACCCGCATCGGCAACCGTGTCGATGAAGCCTTGAAAGTCTTTTTCGCTGTCTTGATCGTCGATGCCAATCCGGCACTTGATGGTGACCGGCATGCGAACAGCGGCCATCATGGCCGCGACGCAACGCCCGACCAAAGCCGGCTCAGCCATCAGACAGGCGCCGAAGCGGCCCTCTTGAACGCGGTCCGATGGGCAGCCGACGTTCAAGTTGATTTCGTCATACCCGAACGCAGCACCGATCTGTGCGGCGTCCGAGAGTTTGGCTGGATCTGAGCCGCCGAGTTGAAGCGCGATGGGATGCTCAATCGCTGAGAACCCAATAAGCCGCGCGCGGTCGCCGTGGATGATCGCATCGGCCGTCACCATTTCAGTGTACAGCCGCGCATGACTCGAAAGCGCCCGGTGGAAAACGCGGCAATGCCGGTCCGTCCAATCCATCATTGGGGCGACGCAGAAGCGATGTGACCGGCTGGCCATGAATATCTCTAATATCGCCACGCGGTGGCGGCGATGCCGTTTCACCACATTCCCGATGCAGCTTCCAGTTGCTTATGCAAATCGCGGAACGAGCTGATTCGGCTGCAAAGCAATGGCGGCGCATTCATGCAACCCAGCGGCCGGTTGTTGCCGCCATGTGACGCGATACACTATTGGACTGTCGGTGCGCCGATTGTGCCCCGTTGTCAGGCCAAACGTGCTGTGCTTTGGTCGAGGCAAGGGGATTCATGCCGATCTTGCGAAACCGCATTGTGAAAATCGTCGCGCTGCTGAGCGTGATGATGCATGCCTACGCGTTCGTCGGTCACTCCGCCGGCATGATGCAACGCTCGGCGCTCGTCCAAGCCGCAGGGACATCTTCTTCGGCTGAAACGGCCGTCTTGGCCCAGATTACCGCCGCAACAGTCATGTGCCGGCCATCGTCGATGCCCGATCCGTCATCGTCACAGGCCGGACAATCAACTGACCAGACGGCCACCAACGAGTCGGCCACCAACGAGCCGGGGAGCACAAACGATAAGTTTGGCGCGTCGTGTCCCATTTGTTCGGGTGCGGCTGTCGCCCATCCGCTGCCGCCGCCAAGCACAGTGCTCTTGGATCGGCTTGCCGTCGTCACCGAGGTCGAGCCGACAGCCGATATTGCTAGCGCACATCTGACGCGCGATAGCCTCCCGCCGCCGCGCGGACCGCCCGCCAACGTCTGAGATAGGTCTAATCACCCCGGTGATTGCTCGCGCGGCCTTGCGCGCGTGACCGGGTACCCTCCTCAGTCCTGGAAATATCTTCATATGACCCGAATTCCACAAGCTGCCTTGCGTGGCTGGATCGCGTTGAGCGCATTTGCAACGGTCGTCGCCGCACAAGACGCCCCGCCGGCCGTCGACCTGCCGTCTGTCGTCGTTGTGCAACCGAAGTCCGCCACGCCTTCGATCAAAAAGAAAGCGCCGATAAAGACGACGGCTGCTGTAACGACGACGGACGTACCCCAGGCGCTGCCGCCGGGTTCAACTGGCGACGCCACCAATAATGAGCCAGGCACCGGGACTGCCGCGACCGGAGGTGCCGCAATAGTTCCTGACACTAGGTCTGGCAGTTTGTCAGTGCCCAACACCGATGAAGCACGAGCAGACCTGCGCACAATTCCCGGCGGCGTCAGCCTCGTTACAGACAAAGACTACAAAGGCAGCACCCCGTCCGCGACGATCAAAGACGCGCTCGACTATGTTCCGGGGGTCTTCGTTCAGCCAAAATTCGGTGAAGACAGCCGGCTATCCATTCGCGGCTCCGGGCTGTCGCGCAATTTCCATGGCCGCGGAATTTCCCTCCTGATGGACGGCATCATCCCAATCTCGACCGCTGACGGAGCCAGCGACTTTCAGGAAATCGATCCGACCGCCTTTCGCTATATCGAGGTCTACAAGGGTGCCAACGCACTCCGCTTTGGCGCCAATTCACTCGGTGGCGCGATCAATTTTGTCATGCCAACGGGCTACGATGCGGATGTGTTCGGCGCCCGCGTCGACATCGGTAGCTTCGGCTTTCACAAACTGTCCGCGAGTTCGGGAGCCGTCGCCGGGCCAGTCGATTATTTCATTACCGCGACGGCGCAAGAGCAGGATGGATTTCGTGACCATAGCGATGGCGAAAGCCAACGGGGTGCCTTCAATGTCGGCGTGCGCTTGAGCGACGATGTTGAAACGAGATTTTATTTGAATGCGAACCGGGTCCGTCAAAATATTCCAGGCACCGTGACGCGCGATGAAGCCTTGTCAAACCCACGGGGTGCTTTTGTTCGGCCGGGCGAACCCGCCGGATTTCTTGGCATTGGCAACGACAATGTCGATCGCGACTTTGAACGAAATCTCGACTCCCTGCGCGTTGCCAACAAAACGGCCATCCGCTTGCTGCCCGGAACATTGGCGGAAGTCGGCGGGTTTTATTTCGAGCGTCGCCTCGACCACCCGATCTTGCTCGTCGTCGACAACAAGAACGACGAATATGGCGGGTTCGCCCGACTGACCAACAACAGCCTCATCGGTGATCACAAAAACCGCTTTGTCGCAGGTATCAGTATCCACAACGGCGACGTCCGCGCGCGGACGTATCGGACGATTCTTGGTGACCGGGGTGCCCTGCTGTCTGATGCCGACCAAATCTCGAAAACGACGACGGTTTATGCTGAAAATGCATTTTCGGTTCTTCCCAGCGTGGCGATCATCGGTGGTCTGCAGTACGCAAGTATCGAGCGCGAATTGGTCGACCTTGATACGATCGGCAATGATCAATCGCGAGCTGCCGAATTTGATTTCTGGTCACCCAAAATCGGTTTTCTCTGGGACGTCTCCGAAAGCGCGCAAGTCTTTGGCAATGTCTCTCGCAGCAGCGAAGCGCCGACATTCAACGAAATTACACTGAACGCCGGCAGCGTTCTGGCGCTCGATGTGCAAGACGCGACAACCTATGAGATCGGCGCGCGCGGGTCACTGCCCGGTGTCACCTGGGACGTCTCCCTCTATCGTGCCAATCTCGACAACGAGTTCCAGTGCCTCTCGACAGGCAGTGTCGGGACTTGCACGCAGATCAACATCGACAAGAGTATCCATCAAGGCGTTGAGCTCGGTTTCGGGGCCGCGTTGATATCGGGCATTTTTGAACCTGGTTCGCGTCGAGACAGTCTTTGGCTCAATACGGCCTATACCTTCAGCGATTTCCGTTTCGACGAAGATGCAGTCTTCGGCGACAACGAGCTTCCAGGCGCACCACGCCATTTCCTGCGTGCTGAACTTCTCTACAAACATCCATCCGGCATTTACGCGGGTCCAAATGTTGAGTGGGTTCCGGACGCTTACTTCGCTGATAGCGCCAACACGCTGTCGACGAAAGCCTATGCGCTGCTTGGCGCCAAGGTCGGCTTCGATGACGGCGGTCGCATATCGGCCTATCTCGAAGCCCGCAACCTTACCGACGAAGCTTATATTGCCAGCACCAGCATTGCGACAATCGCGAATGCCAGCAGCGCGTTGTTCGAACCTGGCAACGGCCGCGCTGTTTACGGTGGTGTTCAGGTCAGATGGTGAGCGACATGCGAGGCGGTTCGATGTCACCTTTTTGCGAGGAATTGAGACGATGATGACACGGTTCGGTCCGGCATGGTGCGCGCTTCGATTGAGCATCGTCATGCCTCTGCTCGTCGCTGGCTCGCTAGAACCTCAAGCGCACGTGACGATCGACAACGCGCAGTCGCAACGAGGATCATTCAAGGCGCGCTTTAATGTTACGCACGGCTGCGACGGATCGCCGACGAACGAGGTGCGGATCACGATCCCCGAGGGTGTGATTGGCGTCAAACCGATGCCCAAACCGGGCTGGAGCTTGGCAACGACCCGTGGCCAATATGCCAAGTCGTACGACTACTTTCACGGCAAGCAAGTTGCCGAGGGCGTTCGGTCGGTGACCTGGAGCGGTGGCAAGCTTTTAAATGAGCACGTCGATGAATTTGTGCTCAGCATCTATGTCACCGACGCACTCAAACCCGGCGATATTGTCCATTTCCCGGTTGAACAAATTTGCGACGCCGGCAAGCTTTTGTGGGTTGAAAAACCTGCCGCCGGCCAAGATGCGCACACATTAAAAGCTCCCGCGCCTGGCATTAAGATTCTGCCCGCAAACGATGATCGCAAGTCAAGTCATTGATTGGCCGAAATTTTATTGAACATTTTTTCGTTAACCCTCGGCCGCAGGCAGTCGCCAAAAAATTTCGGTCGGCCGTAACGTTGGGGCGCAGGGCGACGTAGCGTAGTGGTATGAATTGTATCGAGCGCGTTACTAGGTGCTGGGGCGACGGTAAAAGTCGCAAGGAGACTATTCAGATGCGAATTCGCAAATTGACATCATTGTCGGTTTTCGCCGCCGCCCTCTCAATGCTGGCCGTCAGCGCGGTGAGTGTCCAAGCCAACGAGTCGGCGAAGAACCCCGAGTGGCAGTCGCTTCACAAGGACGTCTTTGCGAACCGTGACATCCTCGATGGTGCAGGCGTCATGACGCTCGACGCGCCGATCCGCGCCGAAGACGCGGCGGTTGTTCCGCTGACCGTAAAGATGCCGGCGAAGTTCGCTAGCGGCGTCAAAGTTCTGACAATCATCGTCGACAAGAACCCGTCGCCTGTCGTCGGCACATTCACCTATGGCCCAGCCGCCGGCAGCGGCGATCGCATGCTGTCGACACGCGTTCGCATCGACCAATATTCCGATGTGCGCGCCGTCGCCGAAACAAACGATGGCAAGCTCTATATGATCTCGCGCTTCGTGAAAGCATCGGGCGGCTGCTCGGCGCCCGCCAGCAAGGATGCGGAAGAAGCAGCCAAATCACTCGGCAAAATGCAGATCAAAACGGCGTTGGCGAAAAACCCGGCCGGCCTCGCGCAGGAAGCGCAAATCATGATCAAGCATCCCAATAACTCGGGCTTGGCAATGGATCAACTGACGGGGCTCTACGCGCCAGCCCACTTCGTCAACAAGATTGCGATCAAGAGCGGCGACAAACTTGTGTTCACGATGGAAGGTGGCATCTCGATCAGTGAGGATCCGAACTTGCGCTTTTCCTATGAGGGCAGCCCCGCCGATCCCATGACGGTGCAAGCCGAAGATTCCAACGGCATGCAGTTTGCGGGCAAGTCACCAGCCAGCCAATCGTAGCCGCCTGGCGTGTTGCGCGTGACGCAGCCGGCAAGGCTCAGGTGATGGCCGCTTCGCTCAACGCTGACGATCTTCAAGCCGTGGCCGGCGGTGGTCTCCTGCACCGCCGGCTTCTCTTGAAATCCGGATTGGCGATGGCCACAGCGCTAGCCGCCCCAACCGTCGCGCAGTCGGCTGGGCCAGATGCGCCGCCGGTGCTGCCGGAAAATCCCTCATCTCCTTCGTGGTTGCATCAGCCCGGAAAGCCATTCAGCAGCTACGGTTCGCCATCGCGATTTGAAAATCGCGTCATCCGCAGCATCGGCGCCAATCGCGATTTGCCCGGCAACGGCGTTTCGTGGACCCCGCTTGAATCGCTCGAAGGCATCATCACGCCAAGCAGCCTGCATTTCGAGCGCCACCACAATGGCGTGCCCGATATCGACCCGGCGCAGCACCGGCTCGCCATTCACGGTGACGTTTCGGCACCGCAAATGTTCACGATCGACAATCTGCTGCGCTATCCGATGCGCACGCAAACACTCGTCATAGAATGCGGCGGCAACAGCAACGCCGGGTGGCACGAAGAACCGATCCAGCGCTCCGTCGGCGCATTTCACGGGCTTGTTTCATGTAGCGAGTGGACCGGTGTGCCGCTGGCCATTTTGCTCGATCAGGTCGGCGTCGATCCGAAAGCCTCTTGGGTCATTGCCGAGGGCGGCGACGCAGCCATCATGAATGTCAGCATTCCACTCGCGAAGCTGATGGATGATGCGATCGTCGCGCTTTATCAAAACGGCGAACGCATCCGCCCGGAGAACGGCTACCCGTTGCGGCTCATCGTTCCCGGCTGGGAAGGCGTCGTCAACGTCAAGTGGTTACGCCGGCTCCACATCACCACCGAGCCCGCGATGGCACGAAACGAAACGTCAAAATACACCGAGTTGCTGCCATCCGGCAAAGCCCGCATGTTCACCTTCGTGATGGATGCGAAGTCATTGATCACATCGCCGTCGCCGGGGCAAAAGATGCACGGGGCCAATATCTACGAAATCAAGGGTCTTGCTTGGAGCGGACGCGGACGCATCGCCAAGGTGGAGGTGTCGGCCGACGGCGGCACATCTTGGGCCGAGGCGCTGTTGCAAGACCCGATTTTGCCACGCTGCTTTACCCGCTTCCGCGCCGCCTGGAACTGGGACGGAAAACCTGCGATTCTCAAAAGCCGCGCCACTGATGAAACCGGCTATGTGCAGCCCGAGCGCGACGTGCTCGTCGCTGAGCGTGGCCGCAACGGCTACTTTCACTATAATGCCATCGTCGCCTGGGGCATCGACGAGGACGGGGCTGTCCGCCATGTCTATGCGTAACACCACGATGCGGTACGGCACACTCGCGGGCTTGGCACTGGCGGTCTTCGCGACATCGTTGAGCGCCGCCGAGCCATTGCCGGGAATTCAGCCGAGATCACAAGCACCGACGTTGGGCACGCCGATGTCCGCGGACGACATCACGTCCTGGAACCTGACTATCTTTCCCGATGGCCGTGGCTTGCCCCCCGGCCAAGGGTCGCCGGAGCAGGGCGGGACATTATTCGCCGCCCATTGCGAACGCTGCCACGGCGTTGAAGGCCGCGGCGCGACTGCCGACGAACTTGTCGGACCGCCGACGCCGCCAACGGACGCCGACCCGAACAAATCGATCGGCTCCTATTGGCCCTATGCGACGACGATTTTTGATTTTATTCGCCGCAATAAACCGCCTGAGACCTCAGGCTCGCTCAGCAACGACGAAATTTATTCGCTCACGGCCTATTTGCTCGCGGCTAACAAAATCATTGGCACGCAAGATGTGATCGACGCCAAGTCCCTCGCCCAGGTCAAAATGCCGAACCGTGACGGCTTTATTCGCATCGACGCGCCCTAACCGCTCGGCGCCACGCTGCTCGCGCCAGTTCCCCGCCCATGCCAAACCCATGCCTGATTTGTGACAAGCCAGCGCGCCGCACTGGCGGGTCCGATAGGTGTTGAAATCCGACCCCGCGTGTCCTATTCCCCGGCCTCTGAGCCGGCTGGTGGCTCGACCCTTCGTCGGCGCGATGCCGACAACAGTTCAGGAGCAGCTTTTGGACAACGTGCTGATTATTGGCGCCGGGGCTGCGGGCTCGGTTGTGGCGAAAAAATGCGCGATGAACCGCGATGTTTTCAAAACCATCACGCTCGCCTCGCGGCGCCTGGAGAGCTGCAAAAAAGTTCAGGCCGCCTGCGTTACGCCGATCGAGATCGCGCAGGTCGATGCCGACAACGTTGCCGAAACGGTGGCGCTGCTCAAAAAAGTGAAGCCCGACCTCGTCATCAACATGGCGCTTCCCTATCAGGATTTGCCGCTGATGGACGCGTGCCTGGAAGCCGGCGTGCACTACATGGATACGGCCAACTACGAGCCGCGTGACGAAGCCAAGTTCACCTACAAGTGGCAGTGGCCGTATCACGACAAATATAAAGCCAAAGGCTTGATTGCCGTGCTCGGCTGCGGTTTCGATCCGGGCGTCACCAATATTTTTTCGGCTTACGCGCAGGAAAAGCTGTTCGACGAGATCACGCAGATCGACATCATTGACTGCAACGCCGGAAATCATGGCAAGGCATTCGCCACCAACTTCAATCCCGAGATCAACCTGCGCGAAGTCACCCAGCGCGGCAAATATTGGAAGAACGGTGAATGGATCGAAATCGATCCGCTCACCATTTCAGCGGTCATCGATTATCCCGACGTCGGGCCCGTGAAGTCCTATCTCATTTATCATGAGGAAGAAGAAAGCCTGGTCGAGAACATCAAGGGCCTGAAGCAGATCCGCTTCTGGATGACGTTCTCCGACAATTACATCAAGCACCTTGAAGTGCTCTCGAACGTCGGCATGACCAGGATTGATCCGGTGATGTACAAGGGCAATCCGGTCATCCCGATGGAGTTCTTGAAGTGCCTGCTTCCAGAGCCGTCATCACTTGCCGAGGGATACACCGGCAAAACATCGATCGGCTGTATCGTCACCGGCACAAAAGATGGCCAAGCCAAGCGCACGATCATCTGGAACGTCTGCGATCACGCTCAGACCAATAAGGAAGTCGGCGCACAGGCCGTGTCTTATACGACCGGTGTCCCGCCCGTCGTCGGCGCGATGATGCTGTTCAAAGGGCACTGGTCCGGCAAAGGCGTGTTCAACGTCGAGCAACTGCCGCCGCAGCCGTTTCTCGATGAACTCGGCAAGCAGGGCCTGCCCTGGCATGTGCGCGATCTTGGGCCCGCAGAGCAGAGCGATCTTCTTACGGTCAAAACCTGATGCGACGACGTTGGCGTTAATGGTCAAGGGCACGACGACGATGACAGAGGCCGATATCTTTTCGCTGCGCAACGACCTGACGGCGATCGTCATCTCGGTGTTCTCCGTCGGCTTTGCGATCGTGTCGGGATATATCGTCGGTTTGTGGCTGTTCCTGAAAAGCGCGCCTTTGTCATTACGGATGCTCGCTTTTCTGCTTCTCTCCTGTGGTCTCGCTTTCTTGGGTGCGCTCACGGCCGGATTGCACGAACTTCTGCTCGGCACCGAGCGCGCTTGGTCCAAACTTCCGACGACGGCAACGGAGATTGCAGGCTTTGGCAGCGAACGTCCCGATTGGCTTTATGGGTTGACGATGTATGAAGGCGCCGCCGCCCTCGGCGGCTTGGCGTTCGCCGCTATCTATGTTGCGCTGTTTTGCCTGACGTTCTTTTATCGCTGGCCTGCAACCCTCAGCGCGAACGCTTGACGCGCGGTAGGTCGGTCATCGGCCGCTGACACCCTGCCTGGCCCTGGCACTGCAATCGCCGCGATGCCATATACCAGCGCGCTTACACCTTCGGCAATTCGCCGAACTGGTGATCCATCGCCACCGTCTCGTGCCGCAAGGAACTTCGTCAATGGCTCACCTTGATCTCCCCCGTGACATTGCCACGCCGGCCTATGTACTCGACGAAACCGCGTTGCTGCGAAATTTGGAAACGGCTGCGCGCATCAAGCGCGAGACCGGATGTAAAATCCTCTTGGCGACAAAGGCCTTCGCTTTGCCAGCGGCCTTTCCGCTGATGCGCGACGTCCTCGACGGCACGACCGCGAGCGGCGAGTACGAGGCGCGGCTGGGCTTTGAGGAATTCGGCAAGGAAGTGCATGTCTACTCGCCAGCCTACATGCCAGGCGAAATCGAACGCCTGACGCATCTTGCCAAGCACATCTACTTCAATTCACCCGAGCAGATCCGTCGCTACGCCCACATTGTCGGAACAGCCGCCGGTGTCAAAATCGGTTTGCGTATCAATCCCGGTTTCTCAATGGCGACGCTGGGCGGCGAACTCTACGATCCGTGCGCGCCTTATTCGCGTTTTGGCGCGACCGCCGACACGCTCGATGAGGCGCCTTGGGAGATCATCGACATCTTGCACACCCACGCTCTCTGCGAGGCACGCAACGCCGGCTCTGTCGGCTTGATCGAGCACGTCGGCCGCAACTTTGCCCCCTACATTCGGCGCGTCAAAGCCGTCAACTTTGGCGGCGGCCATTTCATCAACAAGGCCGACTACGACGTTGCCAAACTGATCGCTGCGATCATCACCTTCAAGAACGAGTTTGGCGTCGATGTCATCCTTGAGCCGGGCGCCGGTCTGGTCGTCGATACCGGATATCTCGTCGCCAGCGTTCTCGGCCTGCATCACAATGGTAAGGACATCGCTATTCTCGATGCCTCGGCATCGACGCATATGCCGGATGTCTTGGAGGTCCCCTACACACCCTTGATCGTCGGTGCTGCGGCTCCTGGTGTCCTGCCGCACACGTATATTCTTGGCGGCAAAACGTGCATGACCGGCGACATTATTGGCGAGTATTCATTCAAGGCGCCGCTGCAGCCTGGCGACAAACTGATCTTCACCGACATGATGCAGTACTCATTCGTAAAAAATAATACCTTCAATGGCGTTCCACTTCCGGATCTTGCCGTGTTGCGAACAAACGGATCTTACGACGTCGTCCGCACTTACGGCTATGATGAGTTTCGCCGGCGACTGGGATAAGCGGCGCTGCACGCACGCTTGTGCGCGCCTTTGGCGACGATCTGATTTGAAATAGGCCACGCACCATGACGACCGACGAACCGCGCGCCGTTAAACTTGCCGACTATCGTCCGTCTGCATTTCTCATCGATACGGTCGATCTCGATATCCAGCTCGATCCCGAACGCACGCGCGTGTCGGCTAGATTAAGGCTTCGGCGGAATCCGAAATGCTCCGAGCCAACAGTCAGTCTGTCGCTTGACGGCGAACTTCTGGATCTTCAGCGCCTCGCGATTGACGGTCGCGATGTCGCGCTGACCGATTATGCCGTGACCGACACCGGCCTAACGATCCAAGCCGTGCCCGAAGCTCCGTTTACACTCGACATGACGACGATCGTAAACCCTGACTCGAACACCGCACTGCAAGGCATTTATTTGTCGCGCGGCATTTATTGCTCGCAGTGCGAGGCGCAAGGCTTCCGCCGCATCACCTATTTTCTCGACCGGCCAGATATTTTGTCGATTTACACCGTGCGTCTTGAGGCCGATCTCACTGCTGCTCCCATTCTCTTGTCGAATGGCAATCCACGCGAACGCGGCACCCTGGCTGGCGGCCAGCGCCACTACGCCGTGTGGCATGATCCATTTCCAAAGCCGTCGTATCTGTTCGCCATCGTCGGTGGTGATCTTGCCTCGATTGCATCGACCTTCACGACGATGTCTGGCCGCGACGTCGATCTGCGCATCTATGTCGAACACGGCAAGGAAGAGCGCGCGCATTGGGCGATGGATTCACTCAAGCGCTCATTCGCCTGGGACGAGCAGCGCTTTGGCCGCGAATATGACCTCGACGTCTTCAACATCGTCGCCGTGTCGGATTTCAATATGGGCGCGATGGAAAACAAAGGCCTCAATATCTTCAACGACCGGCTCGTGCTGGCGTCAGCGGACACGGCCACCGACGCTCATTACGAAGCGATCGAGAGCGTTGTGGCGCATGAATATTTTCACAATTGGACCGGCAATCGCATCACCTGCCGCGACTGGTTTCAGCTGTGCCTGAAAGAAGGTTTGACCGTCTATCGCGATCAGGAATTCACCGCCGACGAGCGCAGCCGAACCGTGCAGCGCATCACCGACGTCCGCCAATTGAAGTCCCTGCAATTTCCCGAAGATCAAGGCCCGCTCGCGCATGCCGTTCGGCCCGAAAGCTATGTCGAGATCAATAATTTCTACACCCCGACCGTTTATGAAAAAGGCGCCGAACTGGTGCGCATGATCTCGACGATCCTCGGGCCTGAAAAATTCCGCGCCGGAATGGATAGCTATTTTGATCGCCACGATGGCGACGCGGCAACCATCGAAGACTTCATTCGCTGCTTTGAAGATGCAAGCGGCGTCGATCTAACGCACTTTGCCCGGTGGTATTCCCAAGCGGGCACGCCGGAACTGGTGTGCGATTTCAGCTATGACAAGGCCAGCAATCGCGCTGAGCTGACCGTGCACCAAAGCCTTCAGCCGACGCCTGGACAGCCGAAGAAATCGCCGTTGTACATTCCGTTGGCGGTCGCGCTGCTCGGTCCAAATGGTAGCGAACTCGAGCTCGACAGCGACGACGCAAACTTCATTCGCCCCGGCGTTGTGGCCGTCACCGAAGCCAAGCAGACGTTCACGTTCACCGGCATCACATCACGCCCGGTTCCATCCCTGCTGCGGGGCTTTTCGGCGCCGGTGAACGTCACCATCGATCTGTCTGACGCCGATCTCAGTTTCCTGATGGCGCACGACCGCGATCTCTTCAATCGCTGGCAGGCGGCCAACCATTTTGCGTCGCGGGCTATTTTACGCGCGTTAAGTGGTACGGCATCAGCGTCCGGCAACGCCGACGCTTACGCGACGGCGATGATCGCTGCCTTGCTAAATCCGTCCCTGGACGACGCCTACAAAGCCGAACTGCTGAAACTTCCGACCCAGTCGGACATTGCGCGCGATAAGGGCACCGACGTCGATCCCGACCGCATCGACACCGCGCACCGCGCGTTCAGCCGGGCACTTGCCAACGCCATGGTCGCGACGCTGTCTGAAACCTATGCCGCTTCCGCGACCGCTGGCGCATTTTCGCCCGACGCCAAGAGCGCTGGCCGTCGTGCCTTGCGGAACGCGGCGCTGACGCTGCTGTCGCAACGCCAAACCGCTGAAGATGTCGACCGGATTGAGCAGCACTATTTCAACTCAACCAACATGACGGACGCAGCCCACGCCCTCGTTCTCATCGCCGGCAGAGACGTCCCGGCGCGGCAGCGCGTCATGGACCATTTCTATGATCGCTGGCAGTCCGATCACCTCGTCATCGACATGTGGTTCGCTGCCCAGGCGCAAGCGCCGCTCGCCGGCACGCTCGATCGTGTCGCAGAGCTGATGTTGCACCCACTGTTCAAGATCACGACACCCAACAAAGTTCGTGCCTTGCTCGGAACCTTTGCCATGTCGAACCCGACGCAGTTCAATCGTGCCGACGGCGCCGGTTATCATTTCCTTGCCAGAACGGTGCTTGCAGTCGACGCCATCAATCCGCAAGTCGCAGCGCGATTGCTCGGTGCCTTCCGCAGTTATCGCGCCCTCGAACCCATGCGCCGCGCCCACGCCGCCGACGCTCTCTGCAGCATCGCCGAGGCGCCGAATGGGTCGCGGGACAGCCGGGAAATTGTCTCGCGGATGCTCGACGCTTAAACGCCGCCACGCGGCCTGCCAGGCTGCATATTTTGCCAGCGTTGCAGAGACATAAACTCGAATGTCTCAATTCAGCCGAAATTCGCGCGGTGTGAAATTATTCTCCCTCGACACCTGAGTCGCAAATCAGCGACTATGATTCTGTGGTCTGGAGCTTGCGTTACAGCTTCAGATGCGGGGGCACTTCACAGACATTTTTGGAAGGAATTTGGGGGATGGCGTGGACCTGGTCCGCTCCTCAACGGGGAGCCTTGTCCTTCACAACAGCTTTGGCACTGGTGTGTCAGGCCCTTCGCCACAGGTTCGATGACGCTCTAGGTCAGAGCCCGGCGCGCGGTGCCTTCGCCGCAAGCACCGGCGTGCTGACCGGTGCCGGCGTCCTTGTCCCGCTGATGGCCGCCGAAACTTTGACGGCCATTCTGTTTTCGGGTGCCGCTGCTGCGGCCTCGATGCTGGTCTTGAGGGTGCGCGAGACGACCGTGCCGGCGGCGCAGAATTCCTTCAATCCCACATTGGCCAAGTCGTCCCGGTCAGCATCGGTTCCGCAAACCCGTTTTCTGGAATTGCTGCCGCGCGACGCCCAGCGTTCATCACTCGATCGTGCGCGCTGGTCGGAACTGACAGCGCACATGAGCCACGAGTTGCGGACCCCTCTGAATGCGGTCCTCGGCTTCTCCGAAATGATGAGCAAAGAAGTATTCGGGCCCATGGGCTCGCACTGTTACAGCGACTACGCCCGCAACATTCACGCCAGCGGCCGCATGCTGCTGAAAACCGCCGAAGATGCGCTCGCTATCACCGCGTTGCTCAGTGCGCCCGAGCGGCGCCGCGTGCCTTTGACGGCCTGCCTGTCGACAGCCATCGCCGATGCCATGGCGTTCCATGCCGATGCTTTCGCCACCCGGCACATCACGGTGTCGATCAGTGACCCGGACCAAGCCGTGCTCGTCGCCGACCCGCAAATCGTTCGCCAGCTTTTCATCAACGTGTTGGCCGACGCGGTGACGCGCATTGCGGACGGGGATACGATTTCGCTCAGCGCTCACGTCGATGCGGGCTCAGTTCAAATTGCGGTCGACGTTTTACCTGACACTCGGCGCGTCGATCTCGCGCCAGATACGTTCGCGATCCTGCTAGCCTCGACCTTGGCCGAACTCTCCGGCGCCGCTTTCAGCATCTCCACCGACACGCGAACCGGACGTCGTTCTTGCGACTTGAGTTTCGCCGTCGCAACCCAGCAGGATTTCTTCGCGAACTCCGGCGGCTGACCTAGAGCCCTTCCGACTTAGATTGAACCAATTCTGTTCGCGCCGGTTGAGCCGATCCGGCAGGCGGTGGGCGCAGTGCGATGCCTAAGCATCGGACAAGCCCGCCAACAAACCGGGCGGCCAACCCGCGCGAAACCGACAGGGACGGGGGCTTTTGCGCTGATCCACGGCGGGCTTCGTCTTGGCCGCACATCGGGTGCGGCCGTCGCCAAATCCCTTGGTCTCAGCGCAAAATCCCCTCGTCAGAATGGGTCAATCTAAGTCGGAAGGGCTCTAACACAGCGCGCATTCGCTGACGTTCAGTCCGGCGGTCCGCGACTTTTCTTGCCAGGTTTGCGTTTGTCACGCCATTGCGTCAGCACACGGCGTTCTTCGGGTGTCAGCTTCGCCGCCGTGTCGATTAAAACGCTGCTAATGGCGGTCTTCAGCGTTGCTTCGGCATCGGTCATGCGTTGAAACGCGCCTTTCGCGGCATCAGCGCTGAAAGGTTCGGCGGCAAGCGCATTGTTCGCGTCCACCCATGCGCTCCGCGCCGCATCACGCAGCGGCTTCAAGGTTTCGCGCGCCAGTTTGACGTCGTTACGCACCACATCTTGTCGCTCTTTGGGAAGCTTGCGAACAAAGCCCATCAGGCCGACGTCGTCGCCGCGCCAGTGGCCTGGTCCGCCGTGCCGGTGATGCCAGAACGCAGCACCCATGCCGCCGAGCACCAGCAAGTTCAGCGCCAGCGAGGCAATCAATCCGGCATACAGCCAGCGCGGCCGCTGCGACACAGCTTCAGGTGCATCTGTCGTCATAGCAAGTCCTCTTCCAACAATCCGTCGGCGTCGTCGACGCTGGCAATCTGGGGCCCCGAACCATCGTCGCCGGAGCTTCCGATCAAGAGCTGCGCTGCCGGGTCGACGACAGGCGACTGGCCGACCAAAATTCCAAAGACCAGCGACGCGGCGAGTGCCATCGCGGCCATGGCGTGGTCGAAGCGCCGGATCGGCCGTCGCTGCGGTCCTGATGACAGTGGCGCCTTCGGCATGCCCTCCGCACCGACGAGGCGCGGCTGGCGCATCGCAGCTTCGTCGATGCGCCCCGCGAGACGCGCCACGGCGTCAGCGCTCAACGTTGGTGCGGCATCGAGCAATCGATCGAAGGCCTCCGCCTCGCGCAGCATCCGTTCGGCTTCTGGATTTGTGGAGATGATGGTCGAAAGCGCGTGGCGAAGCGGCGCCGGCCACCGCGTCCGATCGGCGCCGTACGCTTCGAGCGCTGCCTCTAAATCATTGAGCGTCATCGCGGTGCGATCGCTGCTGGTCATGTCATCACCTTTAATCGCCGTTCGACTGCAAACATCACTCAGCCGCCATCGACCGAAATGAGACTGCGCCATTCTGATTTCAAATCCGCCTTCAATTGCCGTCGCGCCCGGCCAAGCAGAGATTCGACCGCCTCGTCCGAAATGCCCATGACGTTGCCGACCTCGATCTGGCTCATGCCCTCATAGTGAAACAGTGTCAGAGCAAGGCGCTGGCGATCGGGAAGTTTTTTCAACGCGCCATCGACCCGCTGCTTCATCTCTTCGCTTTCCATCGCCGCCAACTGCCGTGCCTCTTCGGGAACTTCTGGGAGCTCATCGACAGGCGTCAGCTTGGCGCGACCGCGCACCCGATCGATGCACAGATTTGATACGACGCGTCGCAGCCAAGGCCTCACGCCCGCGTGTCCGACATCGAGCGATCCACCCGATCGCCAAAGCCGCAAGAATGTTTCTTGCGCCACGTCTTCGGCCTCGGCATCGTCGCGCAGCATGCGGCGCGCGATGGCCACAACGGTTTTGAGATGGCGATCGGTCAGCAAACGGAACGCAACGCCATCACCCGAGGCGACCTTCGCCACCAGAGCGGCCTCGTCGGTCGCGTCCGATGAAACCGCCGCTGCGGCCAAGGCGGGTTCGCTGTCCAACGATGTCGGTGCCACCAAAACCCTCGCCATCCGGCCACCAGCGTCCTCGCGCGTGCCAGCCATTGCGTCTCCGATACCCTACCACGAAGCCTCGATACGGCGGAATTGGCCGGCTGTTCACTGGAAAGAACGACGCTAAGGGTGAAATCCGTCGGCATTTCCCGCTAAGCAATCAGCCGGTCGAACAGCCGCTGGACACTATCGGTGGCCGCCCGCAGCCGCGTTTCGAGGTCGGCAAAATCGCGCGCACCTCCGGCCCGTGACAGCAGCGCCTTCAGCCCCTTCGGCGCGGTCGCGGGATCAAAAGCGACGTCAAGACTGAGCCGCAGAACTTGGGTCAGATCGTGCAGCAGCCGGCCAGCGATCCGCAACTGCCGCTCATCGTCAGCGCTCAGCACACCGGGGGCGACCATTTTTTCTAACGCGATCAGCGTCGTCTGATCGAGAATTTCGGGGGTAGTCGCGGCGTTGGCAAGTTGCAGATACTGAGCGATGAATTCAAGATCGACCAGACCGCCGCGTACCTGCTTTAAATCCCACAGCGCCGTCGTGCCCTTTTCCGCAGCAATGCGCTGGCGCATGTCACGCACGTCCGCCGTCAACGTCGCGCGCTCACGCGGCGCAACCAGCACGGCGTGAATGGCCGCTTCGACTTTGTGCGCGAGGGCCGCTGGCCCGGCGATCACACGGGCCCGGGTCAGTGCCAAATGCTCCCACGTCCACGCGTCTTCGCTGTGATACGCCGTGAACGCCGACAATCGTGTCGCCACTGGCCCCTTCTGCCCCGAGGGCCTGAGCCGCATATCGACGTCGTACAGCGATCCCTCAGCCGTCGGCGCCGAAAGAGCGGTGATCAATCGCTGCGTCAGGCGTTGATAGTAGTGGCTTGGTGCCAACGGACGTCCGCCATCCGATTGCTCGGCACCGGCGTCGAAATCGTAGATCACGATCAGATCGAGATCGGACGATGCCGTCATCTCGCGGCCGCCGAGCTTACCCAGCGCAACAACGACAGCTTCACCGCCGGCGACGCGACCATGTTCGATCTCGACGTGCTCCAGCGTTGCCGCCAGCAGCGCGGCAACGAGCCGCTCGGCAAGAATGGCATAGGCGACGCCTGCCTCAGCCGCAGTGATCGATCCCGTCAGCACGCGAACGCCAATGAGAAACTGCTCTTCGCCGCCGATCACGCGCGCCGTATCGAGCAAACCCTGCATGCCGTCGTCCGGGTGCACCCGGCGCGTTTCGTTGAAAGCCCGCGCGATAACGTCGTCGATCGCCTCGGCGCTGATTTCGCCGCCCATCGCTCGCGGATCGAGCACAGCGTCGAGCAGACGGCGGCGGCGCGACAGGATTCGCGCAAGGCGCGGCGTCGAGCCCATGATGTCGGCGATCAAGCGCAGCAGTGTCGGATTGGCCTTCAGCAGCGAAAAAAGCTGGACGCCGGCCGGCAGTTCCGCCAGGAACCTGTCGAAACTCGCAACCGCACCATCCGGATCGACGGTGTCCGCCAGCGATTCAATCAGCATCGGCTGCACTTCAGTCAACAATTCGCGCGCCTTCTCCGAGCGCACAGCCGGCGTGCGCCCGTGATGCCATCCCCGGACGATGGCTAGAACCTGCGTCGGCTGCGAAAAGCCGAGCCGCTTCAATTCGGCGAGCGTATCTGGATCATCGGTGGCGCCGGCAAACACCATGTTCGTCCCAGCGCCCGTCAATTCCGGCGCGCCCTCGAACAACCCGGCATAATGGCGCTCGACCGTTTCGAGCACACGGGTGAGCGCCAGCGCCAACGCTGCCCCGTCTGCGAACCCAGAAAACAATGCAACGCGCTGCAATCCGTCGGGACGATCCGGCATATCGTGGGTCTGCTCGTCGGCAATCATTTGCAGGCGATGTTCGAGACGGCGCAGAAATTCATAGGCCGCCGCCAGTTCTCCCCGAACGTCGGCGCGCACCCAGCCGCGCTTTTCGAGCGCGTCGAGAGCATCGAGTGTGGCGCGAACGCGCAGATCAGACTGGCGTCCACCGGCGATGAGCTGCTGCGTCTGCGCAAAGAATTCGATTTCGCGAATGCCACCTCGGCCGAGCTTGATGTTGTGCCCAAACACCGCGATGCCGCCAAAGCCCTTGTGCGCATGGATTTGCCGCTTCATCGCGTGAATGTCGTCAATCGCCGCAAAGTCGAGATATTTGCGCCAGATGAACGGCGATAGCTCGCGAAGAAACGCGCCTCCCGCCGCACCGTCGCCAGCGCAGCATCGCGCCTTGATCAGCGCCGCTCGTTCCCAATTCTGTCCAACCGTCTCGTAGTAGTGGTGCGCCGCCGACGTCGACAGCGCGACTTGCGTCGCGCCCGCGTCCGGACGCAGCCGAAGATCGGTGCGAAAGACGTAGCCGTCCGCCGTCCGTTCTTCGAGCAGCAGCACGAGTTCGCGCGTCAGGCGGACAAAAAACGACTGCACATCGCCATTGCCAGCGTAGCTCGACCGAGCGCGATCGAAAAATACGATCAGGTCGATGTCGCTCGAATAGTTGAGTTCGAAGCCGCCGTGTTTCCCCATCGCAAGGACGAAATACCCCGACGTGGCGTCCGGCGCGTCGTCATCGCCCGCCGCCCACTGGCCTTTGGCGACGGCGGTGCGAAACAGAAAGCGCACCGTTTCCGATACCGCCGCATCGGCCGTTTCAGACAATATCCGCGTCACCGTCATCACCGGCCACACACCGCCGAGATCGGCAAGGGCCGTCAACAGTGCGACCGCTGATTTGTAGTGTCGCAATGCGCGCTTGGCGACGACGCTGGACTCGGCACTCCGCATCGTTGCGCGAAGTTCGACGGTCAAGTCGTAGAAACGATCTTCCGGTGCGGTCGCCAGCGTTCGTGCGAGCCGCTCGAAGTCGGCCGTCGCAAGCTGCATCAAATACGGTGACGCGTCGAAAACCCCTGCCAGCAACCGCGCGACACCGGCATCGTCGAGCACGTCAAATAACGGCCCGTGACGGTTGCGGCAGTCGTTGCGAAGCTGCGTGAGCGCCGCTGCTCCAACGCCGTTCGCCGCACACAATGGCGCGTTCGTAATGCGCGCTTGGAGAGTGGCTCTGGCAACGTCCGCCATCGACCTACCTTGCCGCAGCTGAGACCGCAGCGTCATTCGGTGATTTTAGCTGATCAACGACGACGCGCTCCGACAGTACCAGGACAACCTTCAAACCAGGCTGATTATCCTCGATCCGCACCGAGCCGTGGTGCAGCCGCGCAACGGCCGCGACGAGGCTGAGACCAAGCCCGGTTCCAGGTTTTGTTCGGCTTTCTTCCAGACGGACGAAACGCTTCAGCACGCGTTCGCGATCTTGCGCGGAAATCCCCGGCCCACGATCCGACACAGCGATCTCGGCTCGCCGCCCCTGTGCTGCGTTGACCGGGCCTACCCGCACCGTGATCGTGCTGCCCGGCTGACCGCCGCGCGAATACTTGATGGCGTTGTCGATCAAATTCGACGTCGCTTGACCGATCAATTGCCGATTGGCGCGAACGCAGACTTTGCCGGCCGTTTCGAGCGTCAACAGAAAACCTGCCTCTTCGGCGGCCGGCGCATAGAGCTCGGCAACGTCCTCGATCAGGCTCGTCAGCTCGAACACCTCCAGGCTTTCCTCTAGCGGTCCCGCTTCGAGGCGCGCGATCAGCAAGAGCGCGTTGAACGTCTTGATCAGTTCGTCGGATTTTTCGATCGTTCGCTCTAAGCCCTCGCGGTAGGCCGGCGCGCCGCGCGCGTCGCGCAAGGCTGCCTCCGCCGCGTTACGCAGCCGGTTGATCGGCGTCTTCAGATCGTGGGCGATGTTGTCGGAGACTTCCCGCAAGCCGCTCATCAATCCCTCAATGCGTTCCAGCATCGCGTTGAGGCTTTGGGCGAGTTCATCGAGTTCGCCGCCGCTGCCGTCGACGGGGATGCGCCGCGACAGGTCGCCGGCCATAATCGAGCGGCTCGTCGCCGTAATCGTATCCATCCGCGTCAGCACGAGCCGGCTGACCGCCAGCCCCGCCGCCAATCCGAGCAGCGACAGCAAGCCAAAGCCGATCAGAAACGTGTGTTTGACCTTGTCGGCAAATGCCCGTTGGTCTTCGATATCGCGGCCGAGCAACAATTTGAGGCCACCGCCGGCATCGACCGGGATGGCGACCGCGAGACGCTCGGACCCATCCTTGTTTTTGACGGACGGCAAATAGGTGAACACGCCGCCGTTGGAGCTTTTGATCAGCTCGGGCGGCAAACGATTGAGATTACCGGCGAGCTTAGCGCCGTCATGGTCGGTCAGCAGATACAAACCGCGGCCCTCGGGCCGTGCCAGCACCGTGATCGTCTCGACCAGCGCTGGCTGTCCCCCGTCTGCCGCCTGCTTGCGCAGAAGATCGGCTTCTTCGCGCAGCGTCGCCAACACTTGATCGGTCATCATTGCATTGGTCTGCCAAAACAGCAGCCCGGAAATGATGACCGCCGCCATGACGAAGGCAAACACCGCCGCAGCGCTCAATCTGAACGCCGAGGTCGCTGCAGCTTTGAGAAGGCGCTCAATCAGGCCCGTCACGAATGGTATATCCCGCGCCCCTGACGGTATGCAGGAGCGGCTTGTCAAAACTCTTGTCGATTTTCGATCGCAACCGCGAAATGTGCACATCGATCACGTTGGTTTGCGGATCGAAGTGATAGTCCCAGACGTGCTCGAGAAGCATGGTTCGCGTTACGACTTGCCCGGCGTGCAGCATCAGGTATTCGAGCAGGCGGTACTCGCGCGGTTGCAGCGGAATGTTTTCGCCGCCCCGCGTCACGCGGTGCGACAGCCGATCGAGCACCAGATCACCGACGGCATAGCGCGTCTGCTGTTCTTCCGGTACCGTCCTGCGGCCCAAGGCTTCGACCCGCGCCAGAAGCTCTGAATAGGCATACGGCTTGGTCAGATAGTCGTCACCGCCGGCGCGCAGCCCTTTGACACGATCATCGACCTCGCCAAGCGCCGACAAAATCAACACCGGCGTGCGGTGTCCGGCCGTTCTGAGCGATTTAATGACCGAAAGCCCGTCGAGCTTCGGCAGCATCCGATCAACAACGAGCACATCGTAAGAACCGTCACTCGCCAGCGCGAGACCGGCCTCACCATCGCCAGCGAGATCCGCCGTATGCCCGTTTTCCTTCAAAGATTTTTGAAGGAACTGCGCGGTTTCCCGGTCATCTTCAATCACCAGCACGCGCATCTGCATCCATCCATTATCGTCTCGTCGCGCCAGCGTCATCGGCAATGGGCCAGACGCCACGCCCCAGGTATCTCCGCCCGTCTGGCCGATCGTCCGTCGCACATGTCATCGGCGTCGCCGGCACCCGTCTTGTAGGCGCGGACCGTGCAAACGTCGAGACGGCCCCGCCCGTTGCCGGAAGAGGCCGTCCCGCATCGCCATTCATCGTTAATCGTTCAGCCCTTCTTGTCACGCAGCTGGACGGCCACAAAGCGCTTTTGATCGGCCGACTGAATGTGCAGCAACACAGCCGACCGTTTCAGATCCTGAGCCTTCTTCACACCCGACACCACGTCATCGGGCACCGACACGGCCTCGCCCGAAACGGCAAGAATGCTGTCGCCGGTCTTGATGCCCTTAGCGGCGGCATCCGACGATGGATCGATTTCGGCAATGACGACGCCGTCCTTGCCGTCGCTTGCGCGCGCCGGCATCAGCGTAATCCCAAGCTGGCTGAGTTCGAGTTTCGATGGCGCAACTGAGCCCTTCTTGTCACTTTCGCCGCGCATGGCCGCTTCAGGATTGTTCGGGAACAGCCCGAGTTTCACCTTCACGGTCTGCTCCGCGTTGTTGCGCCAGATTTTTACGTCGACGGATCGATCCGGAGCCATCTCTGCGATCCGGCGAGCCAGATCACGGCTATCGGCGATTTTTTCGGCGTCAATTTGCAGCACGGTATCCTGGGTCTTGAGGCCCGCTGCGGCCGCCGGCCCATTCGCGGTCACTTCGCTGATCAACGCGCCCTTCGGCTCGCTCAAGCCGAGGCTCGCCGCCGTGTCCTCGTCGACGTTCTGTATTTTCACGCCGAGCCACCCGCGGTTGACCGTACCGCCAGCCTTCAACTGGTTGACGACCTCAATCACCGTCTTGGCCGGTACAGCGAAGGCAATACCGACGTTGCCGCCTGATGGCGAATAGATCGCCGTGTTGACACCAAGCACATCGCCGTCGAGGTTGAACGTCGGTCCGCCGGAATTGCCGCGATTTACGGCAGCGTCGATCTGGAGATAATCATACGGACCAGAGCCGATGTCGCGGGCAAGCGCCGAAACGATGCCGGCCGTTACCGTGCCGCCAAGTCCGAACGGATTGCCGACGGCTAGCGCCCAATCACCAACGCGCGCCTGCTTTTCGGAAAACTTTACTGCCGGAAATGTTTTTGTACCTTCGATTTTAAGCAGCGCAATGTCGGTTCGCTGATCGGTTCCAATCAGCTTAGCCGTGTGTTTCTCGCCATTCTCAAACGCAACTTCGATCTTCGTCGCGCCATCGATGACGTGATTGTTAGTGACGACATAGCCGTCCGTCGACACGACAAAGCCAGAGCCCTGGCCCTGAACGATCTTGGGTCGGCCGCCATCCGGCTGCTGCTGGCCGAAATCCTTCGGCAAATTCTTGAAGAAATCATGCAGCGGATGATCTTCCGGCAAATCGGGGATCATCGGTGTCGGAGCACGTCCTCCGTTGTCGTTGTCCTTACTCGCGACCTTGGCGCCGCCGCCATCATTGATGACCGAAACGGAAACCACCGACGGCTTTACCTTGTCGACGAGATCGGCGAACGAAATAGGCGCTGCGCCAAATGGCGTGGCAACGGTGGCACCCGCCGGCGCTTCGGCGCGCGCCGGGATGGTCATTGCGTGGACGCTGACGCCGAGCATGGCCGCAGCCATCATCGCAGCAATCGCCGGTCCGGTTTTTGTTGAGACAGGGTGGTCGGCTTGAGCTTTGGCAGACGACGAAGCTCGGTGGGAAAATCGCATCCCGGTTCTCCAATATGAAAAAGGCCTCTTGAGCCTCGTTCACCTGGCGTAGCTGACGCGGGGTTACCGCAGCATTTCAGCGATCTTAACTCTTGGTAATGTCAGGCCTCGGTGGCCCTCATCGAGAACGCTCAAGGACGACATTCAAACCCGCAATTTTCTCGATTGAACGAGTGGTTTCAGCCAGCTTTGCCGACGAAGCCTCGTGGCTGGCGCACTTCGATCGTGCGGGCCGCAACAGCCTGAGCCGGCTCTTCGACGACGACTGCGTTAAGCGTCGCGTTTCATCAGATCATCGAAGCGTTTTTGCTCGGCGCGCGACAGTGGTGCAGTTTCGTTGCCGGCACGCCGCTGCCCCCGTGTGGCGCTGCGCGCCAAGCCGATGCCCGCCAGCAGCAGCAGCACCGGTGATGCCCACAGCAGCAGGGTCGAGATTTTGAACGGCGGATTTAGCAGCACGAAGTCGCCATAGCGCGCGACGATGTAGTCGAACACGGCCGCATCGCTCTCGCCCGCCTTCAACCGGTCGCGAACCAGCACGCGCAGATCGCGGGCCAAGGGCGCATCACTGTCGTCGATCGATTGGTTCTGACAAACGAGGCAGCGCAGCTGTGCTGAAAGCGCCCTAGCGCGTTTCTCCAAAGCGGTGTCGCTCAACACTTCATCCGGCTGCACGGCCCGCGCACCGGACGTCTCGAACGACACACCAGCGATCAGAGCCAGCGCGATTGAGAGCAGTGGCATCTTCACGCGGGTCATCTGCCTTAAACGTCGACGCATTGCCATTCACTCCGCCGCTATCGGCGCTGATCGGCGGCTCTTCCTCGGCGCGCCGACCCGTAAGCGGCGATCCGACAACGAAATCCCGCCGCCAACGAACATGATCAGCGCACCGAGCCAGATAAACCGCACCAACGGATTAAAATACGCCCGAACCGCGTAAGACCCCGGCGTCTGCTCATCGCCGATGACGACGTACAAATCTCCGCGCCATGACGCATGAATCCCCGACTCTGTCGTCGGTTGCGGCGGCGCATCGTAGAGCCGTTTCGACGGCTCAAGCCGCGTGACCGCCGCGCCACCGCGCGTCACGTCGAACTGCGCGATATCCTCGCGATAGTTCGGCCCGCGGCCTGGTACGGCACCCTTGAACGCCAACTCGAAGCCGCCAATTTCAACGGTGTCTCCCGGCTTCATCACCAGAATGCGTTCCTGCTGATAGGCGGTCGTCGCCACAATGCCGACAACCATCAGGCCGATCCCGAAATGAGCCAGCAGCGTGCCATAGTTCGATCGCGGCAGGTTGACCGCGCGGCGCGCCACCTCGTCGAATTGCGCCGTGCCGAGCTTGATGCGCGTCGCCCACTCGGTGACGGCGCCAAACATCACAAACGCGCCAAGCGCAATGCCGAACGGCGCAATCCATGGCCCGCGCTCGAAGGCGGCATATGCGACCGCGAGCACGACGACTGCGGCCATCGCCGCAAACATCAAACGTTGGGCCGCCGCCAGCACATCGCCACGCTTCCAAGCGAGCAGCGGGCCAAACGGCATGGCGAGCAGCAGTGGCAGCATCAGCGGTCCAAACGTCATGTTGAAGAACGGAGGCCCGACCGAAATTTTGTCGCCCGTCGTCGCCTCCAGCAGCAGCGGATATAACGTGCCGATCAAGACCGTCGCGGTACTTGTCACCAGCAGCAGGTTATTGAACACCAGACTGCCTTCCCGGCTGATCGGCGCGAACAAGCCGCCAAATCGCATATCCTTGGCGCGCAACGCGAACAGCGCCAGGGCGCCGCCGGTAAACACCACAAGGATCCCGAGAATGAAAACGCCGCGCTCGGGATCGACGGCGAACGAATGCACCGATGTCAGCACACCCGAGCGGACAATGAATGCGCCCATGAGCGACAGCGAGAACGTCAGGATCGCGAGCAGGATCGTCCACACCTTCAACGCTTCGCGCTTTTCCATGACGAGGGCTGAATGTAGCAGCGCAGTGCCGGCCAGCCACGGCATGAACGACGCGTTTTCAACCGGGTCCCAAAACCACCAGCCGCCCCAGCCGAGTTCGTAGTACGCCCACCACGAACCCATCGCGATACCGATGGTCAAGAACATCCACGCGGCCAGCGTCCACGGCCGCACCCAGCGCGCCCACGCGGCATCGACGCGGCCTTCAATCAGGGCTGCAACCGCGAATGAGAACGCGATCGAGAAGCCGACGTAGCCTGTATAAAGAAACGGCGGATGAAACGCCAACGCTGGGTCTTGCAGGATCGGATTGAGCCCGTTGCCGTCGGCTGGCGGCTGCGCCAGGCGCGCAAACGGATCGGACGTCAGCACGATGAACAATAAAAACGCCAGCGCGATCGACGCTTGCACGGCGAGCACATTGGCTTTCAGCGTCGCCGGCAGATTGTTGCCGAACACAGCAACCGCCGCGCCAAACAGCGCCAGGATCAAAACCCACAGCAGCATCGAGCCTTCGTGATTGCCCCACACGCCCGAAATTTTGTAGATGAGCGGCTTCGTCGAATGCGAATTAATGGCGACATTCGCCACCGAAAAATCGCTTGTCACGTAGGCGTGCATCAAAGCGCAGAAGGCGATCAGCAATAAAAAAAGTTGCGACACGGCAGCCGGTTCGGCGACGCGCATCAGGCGGCCGTCATTGACGCGCGCACCCCAAGCTGGAACGACCGTTTGAAAGGCCGCGACCAACAGCGCCAGGATCAGCGCAAAATGTCCAAATTCAATAATCACGCGCGATCACCTTTTCGATCATCTGCAGCCAGCGATCCGTCCGTCGTCACGCCCAAAGGCTTACCATCGTCACTGCGACTTCGTTTCGGGATGTGCCGATCCGCCGAGCTTGACGCCACGCGCTTCCAGCGACTTGGCGACTTCCGGCGGCATGTAATTCTCATCGTGTTTGGCGAGCACGCTATCGGCTGTGAACGTGCCGTCAGTGCCGATCGTACCTTCGGCAACGACTCCTTGCCCTTCACGAAACAGATCGGGCAGCACGCCCGTGAAGTTGACCGGAATGTCTTTGAGCGTATCCGTCACCTTGAATGACACGGTCGTGCCGGCGCCGCGCACCACCGAGCCGTTGGCGACCAAGCCGCCGAGCCGGATGCGGTTTCCCGCCGGCACCGGCTTTTCAGCGATGTCGCTCGGCGTATGGAAAAACACCACGCTGTCTTTCAAGGCGAACAGCACCAGAATGGCGGCAACGGTCAGCGTCGCAACGCCGCTGCCAATCATCCACCCGCGCTTTTGTTTCCGTGTCATTCGTGATCCGTAACTCTCGCTGTCGATGCCGTCAGGTCACCCCGAAAGACCGAGCTGTTTCACCCAGTCCTCAAGTTCGCGAAGTCGCGCTTCGTCGCCCGCCAACCCCGTCCGCGCATCAGTCAACGCTTTTGCGGCGTCGTCTTTACGGCCCAGCACCTGGTAGGCTCGTATAAGCTTTTGCCAGCCGATCAGATCGGTTTTTTCCGATTTTAGGCGTTCCGCCAGCCCTGTCACCATCGATGCAATCATGGCATCGCGCTGTTCTGGCGTCATCGCTGCAACCTCAGCGGCGCGCGCGTCGACCGTTGCTGAACCCGGTTTGGCAGGCGTACTCGGCGCGTCGGCGACAGGACCGCGCTCGACCAGTCGCAATCGCTCTTCGATGGCCTGCCGCCACGGTGCGTCCTTCGGTGCCTCAGCCAACAGCGCCCGATAGTCTGCGGCGGCTCCGGCCCGGTCGCCATCCTGCTCTTTCGCCAAGGCCAGCCAAATGCGCGGCTCACGACGTTGCGGTTCAGCCGTCAGCAGAGCTTGCAGCGCCACCTTCGCGTCATCCGGCACAACGCCATTTTCCGCACGGATGCGCGCATCGGCGAAACCTTGCAGCCGGCTGGCATTTTCGCCGAGCAGCCGCATCGCTGTCGCATAGGCCGATGCCGCATCGCTGGCGCGGCCCTCCGCCAGATAAACCGGAGCGATGACATCCCAGCCGCGACCATCCTGTGGATTTTTCTGTAGCGTCGCCTCGACCTTGGCGATCAGATCGTTTGTGCTTGCGCCAGCCGCCGGCGCGGCGAGTCGTTGGCTCAGCGGTTGCGCTGGACGCCCTGGCTCACCATAGGTCACGTACAGGCCAAGGCTCGCCAACGGCAGAGCCAGCGATGCGGCAAAGAATACCGGCGTTGTGTTGACGCCCCGTGTCCGCCCAGCGCCGGGTTTGTTCGCGGCCGTCCCGCCCGCTCGATCGACTTGGCGAAGCAAGCGCCGCGCGATCTCGGTTCGGGCTGCGTCTGCTTCGCCGTCAGACATCACGCCGCGATCACGGTCAGCAACGATTTCCAGCAATTGATCTTTATAGACGGCGACATCGGCAGACGATGTCTCATCCGATCGATTGTCATCCTGCAACAGCGGACGCGTGACGGCAAAAGTTACCGCCGCCGCCAACACCGCAACTGCCAACCAGAAAAGCATCCGACCACCTGCCGCATTCGTCCGCTGCCGCTCTTTGTCGTCAGCATACGAGATGGCAATAGGGTCGGGCTCGTGACGACGCAAGCCGCTGGCTGCGAAAAAGGGTTTTCTGTCGCGGTTTTAATCTGTTTGAGACCGCGCCGCTCGATCGCTCACTAAGCGACGTTTTCCCAAGTCCCGTCGGGATTGCGGCAAGCCGTGCCGCGCATCTGCTGGGGACGTCCGTCGATGTAAACCGTATGGGTGTAATCGCGGCAATCGTTAGAGCCGCGCTTGTACGGCTTGCTCGGCACGATTTCGCCGTAGCGTCCGTTGTCCGGGTTTCGCCATTGACGCGCCGCACCCGATTGGCCACGTTCGAGCGCATCGAATTCGGCTTCTTGGGCAAGCTGCCGGTCGCGCTGATCGAGACTACGTCCAACTTCGGAGCCGATGATCCCGCCAACAACCGCGCCGGCGACGGTCGCCAGCACATTGCCGCGACCCTTGCCGATTTGATTGCCGACCAATCCACCGGCCACGCCGCCGAGAACCAAGCCGGAATCGGCTTTCGACGGGCCGTCCGCTCCACAGGCCGCCAGCACGGCGAACAACGGCATTGCCAATAGTACCCGCGCAACGCGCATTTCGAACTCCGTCTGTCTCAATGACCTCGGCGCGGACATCACACCGCAAACCGTCTAAGGTTGGCTAACGTCACGCCGACTGTAAGGCAATCCTCTCATCCACTGCGATTCGGGCGAGAGTGGGACTTTTGCCGCTGACTGTGGTCGTACGGCCCCCGCACGGTCGGGCTGCGCCCGCGCGATATCGCCCGTTTCTTCACGCGGCAGGTAATTGCAACCGAACGCCAAGCCCGCCCTGCGGCGAGGCTTCCAAGGCTAAATTGCCCCGGTAAGACGCCGCCAAATCCGCGACAATCGACACGCCGAGGCCCGTCCCCGGTGTCGTCTCATCGAGGCGCAACCCTCGCTTGCCGATTTTGCTTCGTTGCTCGTCCGTCAAGCCCGGACCATCGTCATCGACATCGATGAGCAGCAGCTTGGGCCGCGATTTGCCGTCGCCGTTGGAGATTTTAACGGTCAACGTCACCGTCTTGCGACCCCACTTGCAGGCATTATCGAGGACGTTGCCCAGCATTTCTTCGAGATCTTGTTTTTCGCCTTGAAACTTGGCGCCGGCCGCGATTTTTTTCACGATCGCGATGCCTTTGTCGCGATGGATGCGCTCAAGCGCCCGCACCAGAGGCTCGACGGTCGCCTCCACCTGTGTCACCCGGCCAATGGCGCCGGCTCCTGCTGCCATCCGGGCGCGGTCGAGATAATGCGTGACCTGATCGCGCATCAGTTGCGCCTGTTCGGCGACCTTTCCGGCGAACGGCGAGGTGTTGTCCCGGGCCTCATTGGTGATGACGGCGAGGGGTGTCTTTAATGCGTGCGCCAAATTGCCGACCTGCGTTCGAGCCCGGTCGACGATGTCCTGATTGGATTTGATCAGTGCATTGAGTTCGCTTTGCAGCGGCTCGATTTCGGCCGGCAACTGACCGGCAAGCACACTCGCATCGCCGGACCGGATGCTCGCCAAGCCTTTTTCGATACGGCGCAACGGCAGCAAGCCGAAGCGCACCTGGAACAGCGTCACCGTGACGAGGCCGAGCCCCGTCAGCGCCAGCGCGATCGACAATCGATTTCTGAATTTGGCGACCGTCGCTTCGAGCCAATCGATCGGCCCGGCGACGATCACTGAATACTTTGTCTTGTCGGGATCATGTCCGGGACTATCGACGACTTCGAGAATGCGAATTTGCTCGCCAGTCGGTCCCGGCACGTTCATCCAACGCGTGCCGGTCGTGTCGGTCGGAAATTTCTTGTCGTAGGGCGAGGGCAGCTCGCCGCTTGCCAACGATGCCGACACCAACCGGCGACCGGATGCGCCTTCGAGTGGACGGATCTGCCAATACCAGCCCGAATGCGTCACTTCGAACAGCGGCTCATACAAATTGGGCGGCGTCACCGGGTCCGACCCCGACGTGTTCATGCTGTCGATCGATAGCGCCGTCAGCAGCTTTTTCAATTGTGAATCGAAGCCGAGCTGCACATCGTCGCGATAGAGCGAGTAGATCAGATACCCGGCCAGCGGCAGCACCACCAGCACCCACGCGGCCGACGTCGCAAACAAACGGAAGGCGAGCGAATTAAACTTCATCGGGTCCGTGGCTCATGCGATAGCCTAGGCCGCGCACGGTCTGAATGATGTCGCCGGGAATTTTTTTGCGCAGCCGGCCGATGAACACTTCGATCGTATTCGAGTCGCGATCGAAATCCTGATCATACATATGTTCGACCAGTTCTGTGCGCGACACGACGCGGCCGTTATGATGCATCAGATATTGCAGCAGTCGGAATTCATGGGAGGTCAGTTTGATCTGCTGGCCATCGCAGGTCACGCGCGCCGACTTGGTATCGAGGCGAAGCGGGCCGCATTCGATTTCAGCTTTGGCATGACCTGACGCGCGGCGCACTTGCGCCCTGACGCGCGCCAGCAATTCTTCCATATGGAACGGCTTGGCGAGATAGTCGTCGGCGCCGGCATCCATGCCGGATACCTTGTCGCTCCAACGATCACGGGCCGTCAGCAAGATGACCGGCATCTTGCGCTCGGCCCGGCGCCATTGCTCAAGGATGGAAATGCCGTCCATCTTCGGCAGCCCGATGTCAAGGATGACGACATCGTAGGGTTCAGTGTCGCCGAGGAAGTAGCCTTCCTCGCCGTCAACGGCCGTGTCCACAGCGAAACCGGCATCGGCTAACGCCGAGACCAATTGCCGGTTCAGATCTTTGTCGTCTTCCACAACGAGTGCGCGCACGATTTGCCCATCGCTTCTAGTCCGCCTGCGGCCTTGCCTAAGGTTCGCTGCGAAGCCCGGTTCCGAACATTGGCCACCTGCGCTGACTTATAACGGGCAATGTGCGCCAAGGGCTAGCGCGGTGTTGCGGCTTTTACGGGGCTATCGGCGCGCACCGTCATCGCTCGCAGCGTTCCCGAGCCATCGCGAACGACGAGCCGGTAGACATAGCGATCCGCTTCTCGGCACAGCGTGGCTTTGACGATCTGGCCGTTGACACCCGCAGCGCGGTGGGTTGCCAGGTCCTCGACCGTCGTCAGACGTTCGCTGCGAACGATTGCGCTCGCCTCGCCCCAGTCGGTCACGCAGGCGTCGGCCGCGCCGAGCCCGCCGGTCAAAACTGCCGCGCCGATGGTGACCGCTACGACAGCGGCCGCTTTCATCACATCAAGCATCATGCCAAAGTTCCCTCGCCATCACTATATTTAACGGCGCGTGGCTGAACCTCGAATGAATGGCTGATCGGCCAGATTACATGCGTAGCGAGATATCCCGCCGCGTCAGCGCCGAGGTGGCCGTCAGGCGGCCATAAATCGTCAGAATTGTTCCAGCCAATCCGGTGAGGGCTTGGATCACGGTCAGCGCCTGGTCGCCGACTTGCTGCACCACGTCGCTTGGCAGTTGAATTCCGATCACGGGACCGAGCACCGGTGCGAGCGTCGCTGCCGCCGTGATGATCGCGCCCCAGATCGTTCGCGACTGCAGCCACCATTTGGTTGCGTCGTTGCGCGTTGAATTGGTTGTCATGGGGGAGGCTCCTACTTTGGGTTTGAGGGACGTGGGTTGGGAGGTATTGGCTGCGACGCCGGTGGCGTGCCACGTTTCAGCCAAAGCCAAGGTTGCATCGACGCGGCGAAGCCAGCCTTTGCCGAACCGCCAGAAATGCGGCAGCGCGCGATAGCGCTGACGGCGGAGGTCGCCATATCGGGTTATGATCTCAGCAGTATTCCGCGAGCCAATTGCAGCTCGGGTGACGGGCCCGAATTCGCCATCGGCGTCGACGCCGAGCGCCGATTGCAGCAACCGCATCGCGCCGCCGACGCCGTGATTGACGCTGGCATCGAAGTGCATCAGCGCCAGAGGTGGCGGCATCGCCGCGCATTCGGCCGGTTGCCAATAGCGCGCGCGATAAATGCTCTCGACGGTGTCGTCCGATATCCGTTTCAGCTCAGCCACGAGACGATCCCGCGACGCGGCGTCCAGCGTCTCGGCTTTCCAATGGGCTAAAACGTGCAGTGTAATTCCGCGATTGGTCGGCCCGCCCGGATCGAACGGATCGTCGGTGTATCCGCCCTCCATTTTTAAAACATGCGCGAGCGCGCGACGAAAGATTTCGTTGCCGCTGCCGCCTGACGACGCTGGCTCATTGGGAACCGGCTCTTGTGACGGCCAGCGATAGCCAAGCAGGCGATGAATCGCGAACGCGGTGACTGCAACGCCGTCGGATTGATTGCCGCCCAGCAGAATGACGTGCGTCGGTGTTTCTCCAAGATAGAAGCCGACATGCCCGGCGCCGGCGTCCGCGCCACGCGACAAGACCGCGATCGCACCGATGAGCGGTTCGCCAATCGCCGCCCCCCACGTCAAATACGAACGCGCCAGCAATGATCCGCTCGCCGGCAAGCGACCCCGCACCAACATTGCGCCAACGAAGGCGGCGCACCACGGCGTTTCATCATCGGCGACAGCCGCATGCCCCGCATCGCGAAAATATCTGACGATTTGCGCAGTGTGACGAGGGCCGTCGCGCTCGCGTACGCCAAGCTCCGCCCATGCGGCCGTGAGCCACGCCGGTTGTTGCATGATGAAAACTCTCGATGAGATTTAAATGCGTTTCGACTACACGACGGCGCCGCGCGCCGTGCCGCGCCCGCCTGCGCCGCTGATTTGATGAACACGAACGCTGATCGACGACTGCACCGCGCCAAAATCTGCGACCTGCTGCGCCAGCGTGTAGACGGCCGATGGACCAGACGACGACAACGTGCGCTTGACCACTGTACCGGCAAGCACATCGACCTCGTAGCGCTCGCTGTCTTCACCCAGCGGAACCTCGGTCATATCCCAGCCATCGCCGCCGATCCGCGTGCGGCGGATCCAACTGATCTCGACATCGCCCGCCGGTCGCCGCCCGCGCACATGCACCGGCGACAGCGGCTTTAAGCCGGCACCGCGAAAGGCGTAGACTTGCGTCTCGTAAGAGGCATCGCCGATATCGCGATTGCCCGGCCCACAGCGCCAATTCAAAGGCAGGTTGAGTTCGCCCACATCGAGCGGCACGTCCGTCACGGCGCTGTCCAGCACGACAAACGTGGCACCCGCTGCAATCGTCGTCGCCATCGCCTGCTCGCTGCCAAACTGCCCGCGCAGCAACTGCGACAGTTCGTAGGTATTCACATCGACCAGCGTCGCCGTCGCAAATTGCAGAACTTCCCAATCGCCATTGGCGTTGCGAACCGCTGCGCGATTAGCGCCGCCCAAGGTCGTGATGACATCGGCCGAGGTCAGCGTTCCCTGCGTCATCCGCACGCGAAACGTCCGGCCCCAATCGATCCGCCCTTCCGGTCCAGGCTGCAACGCATCGAGCGTGACGCCGATCGATGCCGACGCGGTCACCAGTGCTTTCAAATTAAATCCGCTGTCCTGCGCCGACGCATAAACCGCGACGCTGCCGGGCCACGGCTTCTGCAACGCCGCGACATAGCCCGACGTGGCCGCAGCGCTTGCATCGATCAGCGGCAGATCGATGAACACCACGGCCGGCGGCCCGATCTGCACGGGCTGCGATGTCATCACCGGACGAGCCGACAACCGCGTCCGGCCGTAGACGTCCCGATCAATGCTGCGGGCTTCGATCTCGCGCGCGCCGTGCTCGGCAATATCGATGACGCGCACGTCCTGCGCCCGCCCGCCCACATCCAACTGAAGTACGTCGCCCGGCTCCAGGGCTAGCGATGACGGCGGCAACGTGAACGAGGCCCGTTCCCGCGCCGCCCACGCTTCGAACAGCCACGAGTCGGCGATGCCGCCAGCGAGACCGTCATCCAGCACCATCGGTAAATCGGCCTGCGCCACACGTCCGCTCGCGCCGGTCAACCGCCGCGCTTCGGCCACCGCTTGGCGATAGGTGTCTTCAGCCGAAATGAAGCGCAGCTTCGCCGACGCCGGCATCTCGGTTTCCTGCCCCCGCGTCAACGCATAGAGCGGATCACCGGGGCGCGTTTCAACGCATCCGTCCGCCGTCACGACTTTCGGCCAAGTACTATCGCCGCGATGGCGGAAGACGATTGACCCTTCGCTCTCGATGCTGTCGAAGAAATACGCGAGTTCCAACGGTTGCACCGCATCGCGCACCGACATTACCCGATCGATGACATAGCCCGGCACCGTTCCGTTGAGCGCCGCCGCGTTGAACGTCGCAAACCCGTAATCGGCCATGATCTGGCGCACGAGATCGCTCAACGCACTGCTGTCGAGACGGCCGTTCAGCCAGTGCCCCAGCGGCCAGTTGAGGCCGTCGCTCCAATAGGTCAGTTCGTTCGGAAACGCCGGATAGGGACGCGCATCCCAGCAATAGACGAACATATGATCGAGGCTGACCATGCGTTGGCCGGTCACGTTCGAGATTGGATTGAGACCTGTCACATAGCCGTCCGAGGTCCAATCGAAGGCATCGCGAAAGGCTTTCAGAAAACGCGCTTGCATCAGATCATCGCGCGTGCCGGTTGAATAATAGGGCAGCGCGTTCTCGAAGCTTTTCGGATCGACGAAGACGTTTGGCTGATTGGCGCCCTTATCGACCGCCGGGCAACCGATCTCCATAAGCCAAAACGGCTTCGACTGCGGCACCCACGCCGTCGCGGTCGTGCTTTCAACGCCGCCCGGCCGATTGTAGTGCGGGTTCAACCACCACGATTTGATGTCCTTGTAGCGATAGATCCACGGCTTGCCGCTGCCGTCCGTAATCGGCAAGCGCGTCTGCGCATCGCGATGGGCGAGCGAAGCATAATACCAATCGAAGCCTTCGCCTCCTTGCACGTTGGCGCGCAAATAGTTGAGATCATAAATCGAGCGATAGCCGGCCTGATAGTCGAGGTGGCTGCGCCCGTCGCGCCAATCCGACAAGGGCCAATACACATCGATGCCAATGCAATCGATGTTCGGCGATGCCCACAGCGGGTCGAGATGAAAATATACGTCACCCGTGCCGTCGCCCGGCTGATGGCCGAAATATTCCGACCAATCTGCTGCATAGAGAATTTTCGTCGCCGGCCCGAGGATCGTGCGCACGTCGGCTGCCAGCGCGATCAACGCCGCCACGAACGGATACGTGGCAGCGCCACTGCGCACTTGCGTCAGCCCGCGCAACTCTGAGCCAATCTGGAACGCTTCGACGCCGCCCGCCGCTTTCGCCAGGCAGGCCTGATGCAAAATCATCCGCCGGTACGACCATTCGTTCGGACCGCTGTAGGTGATCGTCTCTCCAACAACCGAAAAATGCGCGGCTGTCGCCGTCCCGACAAAGCTTGCGATGTGTGCAGCCGCCGCGGCCGACTTATCCGGCGAGCCGGGTTGCCCCGCCGCCGGATGACACGTCATCCGTCCGCGCCACGGATAGCTTGGCTGCGACGTGCCACCATAAGGATTGGCCAGCGTGTTGCCGTCGACCACATCCATCAAAATGAATGGCGTCAGGGTCACGTTCAGCGCCCGAGCTTTCAAATCGTGAATGGCGGAGATGACGGTCTGATCCGACGGTGTACCGCCATACGCCGCGCGCCCATCGCGCTGGCTGACGAGATAGGCATTCGATCTGTTGAGGCCGGCAACCGACCAAGAAATCGGTTTGGTGATTTTCGTGCGCGTCTCGATGCCGGGTTTCAGCAAGCACGATCCGGCCCTCAGATCGTCGCCAAACCAGCTGACGATTAGCGACACGGATTTGGCCTTCGGCAGCCCGCTTTGCAGTTGATCCGTCGCGACTTCCCAGTCGGTCGTGCCTTGCAGGGTGTGGAGATTTTCGCTTGTCGCCACGCCGTCTTGATAGGTCTGCCGCACCGGCTCCGTCGCATACACGAACTCACCCGAGCCAGGAATCATGACCACGGCGCGAATGCTGTTGCCGCCTGGCTCGGTGCTGCGGAAAACCTCGAACGCCAGTTGCGGCACGCGGTTGCCGTACTCGGCCAGCGCCATGCGTTCGAACACGATGTAGGCGACGCCACGATACGCCGGCGCATTGCCGGCACCCTCGCGCGCTGCAATCAAGCTGTCGACGGCTTGATCTTCGGTGCCAGTGTGCAGCCGCCACGTCACGCGCGACAGCGAGATCTCGCGGCCATCGGCCCATACCCGGCCGATGCGCGTCACGGGGCCTTCGCACAGCGCCACCGCGAAGTTGGCGTAATAACGATATTCCGTGCTGCGCGCCCCGCCGCCGCCCAGCGCGCCGCCCTTGCCACCCCCAGTCGCGCCCGATGATTTGACAACCTCTTCTTCGAAATCGGTGGCCCAGATCACCTGCCCGCCCAAGCGCGCGCGGCCATAGAGGCGCGGCAGCGGCGCCCCTTCCGTCGATCCGGTGACATGCAAATCCGCAAGCCGGGGTCCTTCGACCGCACGGCTTTGCCCGGACGCACCAAACAACGTATTATCGACATACGATCCCGCCAGCGCGCCGAGCTGGCCACCTAGTGTGGCGCCCGAAATCGTCGCGCCCAACAGGCCGATACCGGTCGGAAGCAGGCTTCCGCCAACCGCCGCGCCGACGGCCGCGAGAGCCAGCGTTGCCATGCCTCAAACTCCTGTCGAAATGAAATCTTGTCCCGGTGGAAAGCGAAACGCGCCGGCGATCCGCCGCCGCCACCACGCCGTCAGCGCAACTTCTGACGCCGGTCCGCCCTCCATGGCGTGGATCATCGTCGTCTCGCTGGCGACGATCGCCGCGTGCTTCGCGACCGTCCCAGCGCGCAACCGAAACACCACGACATCACCCGGCGCGAACCAACGATGATCGCATTCGATCAAATGGCGCGCCGCGCCCTCAAGCATCGTTTCGATGCCGCTCGCCTCGGCCCAATCGGCGCTATAGCTGGCGGCAACGTCTGCATCGCGGCGATAGAGATCGCGCCACACGCCGCGCACCAAACCGAGACAGTCGGCCCCGATGCCTTTGAGGCTCGCCTGATGATGATACGGCGTGCCGATCCACGAGCGCGCCAGAGCTACCGCGCGCGTGGCCACCACGCGCTCGGCCGTCGTGCCTGCGTCGTCGCTCATCCGCTGCGCCCAACTTTGGTCAGGAACTCGTTACCCGGCATGCTTGGAAAGCCGCGAAAATTGCTCGTATTCGCGAATTTCGCTTTGCAGGTGGCAAAGCGCTTGTCGCATCCGGCCGTCGCAACGATTGCATCGCCGACCGTCGGCGGCCCCTGCGCCGAAGCCCAAAGTTCCAGCGTCGTCACGCCGCCAATACGGCTATGCGACTTGATCTCGATGCTGCTCGCCGCCGCCGGTCCCGACGTGAACTGCAGCAATCCACGCGTGAAAAAATCATGCGCAAAACCATCGAGCCCGCTGACTATCAACCGCCGCGCCGACTGCACCGCCGTAATCACGCCGTTGGCGCGATAAGCGGGCAATGCCACAGTCACACCGCAGCGTTGGTCGCCCAAATCCGCGTCGCACGTGTATTGAAACAGTCGCCCCTTCGGCTGCTGCAGATAATGCGCCAGCCCGCGCACCTCCGCGGTGAACGATGCGCCACTGCGGCGTACTTCGCCGAGGCTTCCCGTCCGCATCAGCACGCGCTGGCTCACGTCCTGCCAGTTGACGCGATAAATTTGAATGCGCGCATCGTCATAGCGACCGGCCGCCATATCCGCTTCATTCAGTGCCGCCGACGACAGCGCGCCGCTGACCTCCAGATTATCGACCGATAGTCCAACGCCGTCTTTGATATCGCTTGCCGTGAAGCCTGTTGATGCTTCATACGTCACGCCGTCGAAGGCAAGCGGCTTGTCGTGATCGGTGAAGCCTTGCACCACGCCATCGGCGCGCGCCAATCGCCAGCACCAGCATAGCGTCGTCGCACCGCTGTCCAAATGCGCCTGAAGCGCTGAGGAAAGTTGCTTCACAGCCGCACCTCGACAATCGGAATGTTCGGAATCGCGCCGTGCGTAAAACCCGTCAGATTGATGTCGAGCTTGTCGGTATCGAACCGCACCGGCACATCGAACTCAAAGCCCGCCGTGATGCTTTGCCCAGCGAGCGGAATGTTGCCTGCAAGAAATGTCACCGTGCCGTCTATCGTCGAGACGGTGTAAGCCGTACCGATGGTTTTCACGACACCGGCTACGGCGACCTTCACCGTGCCGCTCACCGGCTTGCGAATGATCCGCGCCCATGGCGCATGCACCGAGCCATAGGTTCTCTTCAACTGAAACGTCGCGACTGCACCGGTGCCGGTGCCGATCATCTGATCGAGCGGCGATGGCAACGCTCCCGGCGCACATGATTTCCAATCGCTGTGATCGCGCCAGCGGAAAGCATGCAGTCGCCCGCGCCGCTCTTCAAAAAATGCGATCACGGCATTCAGATCATCGATCGATTTGACGCCGTATCCGGCGTTGTAGCTTCTTCGGCTGTCAGCCCAACGGCTGTTGCGCTCTTCATACCCTGAGCCGAGCACGACGACATCGGTGCGCCGCTCCGGCCCGCCCGTTGCCCCGCGCGAGATGCCCGTCGGAAATCGCGTTTCATGAAAACTCATGGGTCCGCCTCATGTCATGTCACGTCACTGCCGAAACGGCGTGACGCTCACAAATTTCACTGAGCCAACGCGGCTCACAGATTTCGCTGACCCAGCGCCGCTGCCCGCGCGATCATCGCCGCCACCTGCGTTTGCGATCGCTGGAAGCCTTCGACGTCGGGCGTTGCGATGTTGATCGTGATGGCCGCTCCGCCGCCGCCTTGCATCGCCACGCCGAGCCGCCCGTCGGGTCCGCGCGACAGCGGCATAATCGCTTCAGCCCCGCGCTCACCGGCAAGGCCGCGCATCCCGCCCGCCAGCGGAAACGACACTGGGCTCGCGATCACGCCACCCTTCGCAAATGGCACGGGCGCGCCCTGGCTGATGACGCCACCTTTGGCGAAGGCCAATCCACCGCCGAGCGCGCCTTGTATCAAACCGCCAAGACCCTGCTCCAGGGGACGCAGCGCCGCCTTCAGCACAATGTTGGAGAGCGACAGCGCCAACGATTTAAACGTATCGCCGAGGCTTCGGCCTTTGATCGCCACGCCTTCAAAGGCTGTGATCAGCGATGATGAAAACTGCCGGCCAACGCGCGTCGTCGAGCGCATCTTCTCTTCAAAATCGCTCGTGTCGGCGGTGACCCGCACGTTCCATGTCTCATCGGCGGCTCCAAACTCAGCCATCGGCAAACCTCACTTTTCAATCGAGCGTTTCAATCGGGAAATTTTTGCATCAGTCGCGACAGATCACGCTTCGTGAAATCAGCGATGCCGCCGTGCACGCCAAAACGGCCGGCGAGCGCTGCATCCAGCTCACGCGGCGTCAAAGCCCAAAACACCAGCGGCGATAATCCCAATCCGCCAAGGCCGATCGCCATCACGTCGGCCCAGGGAAAGGGGCACGCGCCGCAGCGCCACCTCCATCCGCATCATTTCCACCAAGCTCCACTCCGTGCGCTGCACCGGTTCCGCCGAACGTCGCCGTCAGCAATCGCGCGACGATCTCGACGTAACCCGCCGCCCCGCCGTCGACACGCATCGTCGCAACGTCGGCGTCGCGCACGGCCGCGCCCGCGCCGCGCAATCCCGCGCCGATGATCCGCATACAGTCGCGCGCCGATAAACGGCCGTTCTCAAACCTCGAAACCAGCGCCAGCATATCGCCATCACCGAAGGCTGCTTCAAGTTCTGCCAAGGCGCCAAGCGTCAGCACCAGCCGGCGCGGCTCGCCATCGAGTTCCGCGTCGATCTCGCCGCGATACAAATTCGCCATGGTGTATCCCGCTGTCTGATGTGTCGAATGCTCAAAGTGCCGTGAAGCTCAATGCCCCGGCGCTTTCAAGTGAGAGTTCGAACGCAACCTCGCCATCATGGCGGCCGCTGAACTCAAGCGACGAAATCTGAAACGCGCCTTCGATGGTGCCGAAGTCGGGCACGATCACCTGCCACGCGCGAATGACGCCGTTGAACGCGTAGTCGCGCACCGTTGCGTCGGACGCTGCATCCTTGAACACGCCAGCCCCCGTCACGCGCGCCGACTTCGCGCCGGCACCCGCCAGCAGTTCGCGCCATTGACCAGCACTTTCCGTGTGCGTGACATCGACTGTCTCGGCATTCACCGCGAGAGTGCGCGAGCGTAACCCAGCAACGGTTGAAAACACTCCCGCCCCCGTCGTATCGACCTTCAAGAGCAGGTCTTTGCCTTTTTGAGCCGCCATTCATTTCAATCCTTTTGTTACCGCCACCCGACGTCACGTCGTCAGACCACTTCCGTCACGGCGCGAAATCGGATCACGCCCTGATAGCTTTCGCCGTCGCCGCCGCGTCGTGCATCGGAAAATTCATGCCGTAGATTGATCAATCGATGACCGGCGAGCGTCAGCGGTTGATCGTGCAGCGCGGTGTGAACCGCCGCCATGATGACATCGACCTCTTTGCGCCCGCTGGCCCGCGACCAGGCGTGCAGCGTCACGAGATGCTCATGACCGGTATCGCTCGCCGTCGACCAGTCGCGCGCCGTTGCATCGGTAAAAACCAAATACGGAAACGCACTGCTGTCTGGCACGTCGTCGTAGACGCGCGCGCCGCCAAGCGCCGCAATCACGCCCGCATCCGCCGATAACGTGGCGTGGATCGCGACTCGCAGCGCCAAACCTGCACTTGTCATGGTTTGCCTCGCAGCGGTTCGGGCTTGATGGGTGGGATTGCGGACGTCGTTGCAGCGCCGTTGATCGCCCGAAGCCCCGCCGACACATCGCGCATGTCACTTCGCCGTCGCATGAGTGCCGCCGTCATTCTTTCGCGGGCAGCCGACGGGCGGCTTGCACCAACACCCGACACATCAAGATCAAACTTCACAGATCGCGCTCCTCGACCGGACACTTTAACCAGCGACCGCGATCCTCGACGTCGATGACGCCGCGCACATCGAACACGCGAGTGCCAAAGCGTATGCGCATGTCGGGGGCCATATCACTGCGATGGCGGATCCACACATCATGCGACGCACGGCCGGCGACGCGGTCCAGCGTGAAACCTTCATCACTGGTCCGCGTCCAGATCGCAGCCCACACATCGGCTACGAATTGCCACGAGAGCATCGCGCCGCCAGCGCCATCCGGCGTTCTGACGGCCCGCTCAATCGTGACGCGATGGCGCAAATCGCCAATCGTAACGGGCGCTCTCATAGTCGAAACTTTCGAAAGGGTTGAATGAGATCGCCGACAGCCTGCGGAATGCGCGCGGCATCCGAGCCGATTTCACCGGGATCGCGATGCTCGTACCAGTGCGCCGTCAGCATCAATATCGCGTGCTTCAAGGGTGCCGGAACACTTGCGTCCGTCGCACCAAAACCAACCGTCAAATCGATCTCGATGCCATTCGCAACTACGCCGGGATCAGGCCGTCCGCCGCCATTCCACACGAGGCGCGCAGGCCGCGCTGCGATATCGACCAGATAATTCGTTGCGGGCACTAAGGTCGCCGTGCCCGCCCGATCCTTGACGCGCACGGCGCCGATCGCCTGCAACGGCCCGAGCGGCAGATCGACCGTATCGCCGATCGGCCAACGGTCGAACCGCAGCGTCCAGGTTTGCGTGATCAGCGCCAGCGACAGTGCCGCTTCGACATGCAAGCGCGAGGTTAAAACGAGACTGGCGATCAGAACATCTTCGCTCGTGTGCGTGATGCGCAAATGCGTTTTCGCGTCATCGACCGTAACCGGCTCGACCGCCGGTGCCGTTGTCAGAAACAAGCCCATCGACCCACTCCTCTTCCAGCCCTCTCAAAAAAATACGGGGCCATCCGGATGGATGACCCCGCACACACCGGCGCAGGCGGGAGGGAAAACCCGCGCCGGAATAAAAATCGTCATCCTCGGCCAAGCCGGCACAGCCGGCGTGAGCCGGGGATCCAGTGCAGAGAGCGAGGAAAAACCTGCGCCGGTTGAAAAACCCGCACCGGAATTAAAATCGTCGTCCTCGGCCAAGCCGGCACAGCCGGCGCGAGCCGGGGATCCAGCGCAGAGTGCATCGGCATTATTGTGCCTTCGGCGCTTCTTGCGCTGGATCCCCGAACACGCCCATGCGGATTGCATCCGCACCGGCGTGTTCGAGGATGACGTTTTTGTATGGTGGTGTTTGGCGTAGCGCTCGGCAACTTGATTCTATCTTGCGCTTG